>Ga0209930_1003897_pt1 | contig 14109 bp, 9 predicted proteins | sample ThiBiot_500_biof_2_FD_183948 | JGI IMG/M metagenome (GOLD analysis project Ga0209930, IMG submission 183948) | Wastewater bioreactor microbial communities from Cape Town, South Africa - Thiocy_cont_500_biof (SPAdes) | ecosystem: Engineered > Bioreactor > Thiocyanate-remediating >... | reverse complement strand
TGGTGGCGATCCAGACGTCGGTCAGCTTGTCCAGCTCGTAATCGACGCCTTCGACCGCATCCTTGTGGACCAGCCACTTGGTGCGCACCAGCGTCCGGTCGGCCGACAGCGGAATGATAAACGACACCACCGCATGGTCGCCCATGAAATGCTTCCAGCTATTGTGGCCCCACAGATGGGTGTCGCCGAGATCCTTGCGGGTCATGCTGCCGAGCAGTTTTGCCGAGGCCGCGGTCGCATCCGGCGTCTGGGATTCGCCGGCGCCGGAGATGATCAGCCGCTGGGTGCGGAAATTGGTGGCGCAATCCACAAGCTGCTCGACGGCGGCGGACGGATAACCCTCGGCCTCCCATTGCTGCGTGCGCTCGGCATAGAGCTTGAAATGCTGCTCCGCCTGCGCCTGGTCCTCCGGGCTCAGGCTTTCGGGATCGAAGCCGAAATCGAGGTCGACGAAGGAAACGCACAGCTCCGGATGATTGGCCGAGCAATGGTAGCATTCGCGATTGTTCTCGATCGTCAGCTTCCAGTTGCCTTTCTCGATGACATCGACCTCATGCGCGATCTTGGCATTGGCGATGCCGTAAGGGGCGAGGCGTTCGGCCATCACCTGCTCGAGATTGTCGATATCCGCGGGCGGATTTTCGGAGAGACAGATATAGATCAGGCCGCCGATCACCTTGAAGGTCACCGGCTTGAGGCTGCGGCATTCCTTGTCGAACGCCTTGCCCATATGCGGGGCATAGGCCAGTTCGCCGCTCAGCTCATAGGTCCAGGTATGATAGGGACAGACGAGTTTCGAAACGATCGTCTTGCCGGGATCGAGCAGGCGCGCGCCGCGATGGCGACAGACATTGTGCATCACGCGGATTTCGCCGTCATCGTCGCGCAGCAGGATAAGGCTGGTCTTGCCGATATCGACGACAGTCGCATCGCCCGGCTCCGGCACGTCGCATTCGACGCCGATGCAGATCCAATGCTGGCGGAAGAAGACATCCAGATCCGCCTCGAACACATCCTCGCGCGTGTAAAGCCCGGCCGGAAGCGAATGGCCCTCTGCCCTTGCATCGAGCAGGGCCGATATGGGAGAAGCGAAGGTCTGCAGCATAATTCCACCTCATGTTTTGCCGGCGACACGGCATGATAAAAGTACGATTGATCAATTTCCCTCAAAGCACAACGGCACAAATAAGCGCGTCTGGCATTACCGGATGTAATGGGAAGATGAAGGCATGACCAACCTCAGAAAGAAGTTGCCGCCGCTGACCGCTCTGACCGCCTTCGAGGCCGCGGCGCGGCTGGCGAGTTTTACGCGCGCTGCGGCGGAGCTGGGGGTAACACAGGCCGCGGTCAGCCGGCAGATCCATCTGCTCGAGGAAGATTTCGGCTTTCCGCTGTTTCGACGGCTGCACCGCAGGATCGAACTGACGGAGAAAGGCAGGCTGCTGGCGACGGCCACCGGCGATGCCTTCGGCCTGATCGCCGATACCGTCGCCGAGTTGCGGGCGGAACGGCGCGACGACGAACTGGCGATCTCGGCGACAATCTCCTTTTCGCATTTCTGGCTGCTGCCGCGCATCGCCGTCTTTTCGCGCGCCTTCCCGGATGTGAAATTGCGTATCATCACTCAGGATGCGATGGCGAGCATCGATGCGGACGAGGTGGATCTGGCGATACGCTACGGCACCGGCATCTGGCCGGATGGACATGCCGAACTCCTGTTCGAGGACGACATCTTTCCAATTTGCAGCGCCGAATACGCCCAGTCCCACGATCCGATCCGCACGCCGCAGGACCTGATTGCCCATCCGCTGATTTCCAGTGATATCGGTGATCCCACCTGGACCGGCTGGGACGAGTGGCTGGCGGCTTTTTCAATCAAGGCGCCGAAGAAGGGCCGCGGCCTGCGCTGCAGCTTCTACAGCGAGGCGATCTATGCCGCGATGAACGGCCAGGGCATCGCGCTTGGCTGGCATCGCCTGGTGGCCGACCTGCTGCAGCAGAACCGATTGGTGCGCCTTACCGACGCCTCGATCCGCACCCGCGCCGCCTATTTCGTCGTCGTCCCCGCCCGCAAGCGGTCGAAGGACAGCGTGCGCCAGTTCATCGAATGGCTGCGAAGCGTCTCCCTGCAACCCCTCGTTCAATCGGATCCCTAAACCGTCCCAAGCCGGCAAAAAAGGTTGCCACTCCCTGCAAATCGATTATCCCATGCGGGACGAAGGTGACGGAGGGTTAGGCAATGCTGGAGACATTGAAGGCGCGGGCCGAGGCGCTGGAAAGCGGGCGCGAAAATGCGGTGCAGATGGTGCGCCGGGCGCTGGATCGCATCCGCGATCCGCAAGGGGAGGGCGAGCGCGCCTTCGTCACGGTGCATGCCGAGCAGGCGTTGGCCGCTGCCGCCGCCCATGACGGATTGCGCGCTGCGGGCGCCGCACCGTCGCCCTATGCCGGCATCCCGATCTCGGTGAAGGATCTGTTCGACCTCAAGGGTGAGCCGACTCCGGCCGGCTCCACGGCTCATGCCGATTCCGCCCCGGCGAAACAGGATGCGCCGGCGATTGCCCGGCTGAAGGCGGCAGGTTTCGTCGTCGTCGGCCGCACCAACATGACCGAATTCGCCTTTTCCGGCCTCGGCCTCAATCCGCATTACGGCACGCCCTCCAGCCCCTGGGACCGCGCGGCGCGGCGCATTCCCGGCGGCTCGTCCTCCGGGGCCGGCGTTTCCGTCGCCGACGGCATGGCGGCTGCCGGCATCGGCTCGGATACCGGCGGTTCCTGCCGTATTCCCGCAGCCCTCTGCGGCACGGTCGGTTACAAACCGACGGCCGGCTCCGTTTCCCGTGAAGGCGTGGTGCCGCTGTCGATGACGCTGGATTCCATCGGCTCGATGGCGCCGAGCGTCGATTGCTGCCGCATCGTCCATGAGGTCATGAGCGGGCAGGCGCTCCCGGCCACGCCGGCGCGCGACATTGCCGGCCTGCGCCTCGCCGTGCCGCAGACCGTCGCCTTCGACGATATCGAGCCCTATGTCGCCGAACTGTTCGAACGGCGCCTGAAGCAGCTCGAAGCAGCCGGCGCGCGCATCACCGTGCTGCCGCTCAAGGAATTTGCCGAAGTCGCCTCGATCAATGCCAAGGGCGGTTTCGCGCCGCCGGAGGCGCTCGCCTGGCATCGCAAGCTGATCGCCGAGCGCGGCAGCGAATATGACGGCCGGGTGCTGAAGCGCATCATGCGCGGGCAGGAGCAGAGTGCGGCCGATTACGTCGAACTGATTGGCCGGCGCGCGGATTTCATTCGCCGCATCGAGGCCGTCATCGCCCCCTTCGATGCAGTGGTCATGCCGACCGTGCCGATGATCGCGCCGCGCATCGCCGATCTGGAGGCCGACGAGGATCTGTTCACCCGCGTCAACATGACCATGCTGCGCAATCCGACGCTGATCAACGTCATGGATGGCTGCTCGATCTCGCTGCCGATGCACGTATCAGGCGAAGCCCCGGCCGGGCTGATGCTCTCCGCCGCCGGCGGCCACGACGCCGCCTTGTTCGCGACAGCCGAAGCCGTCGAGACGGCGCTCGCCGCCTGATTGAAGACAAACTGGCCCACATACTTTTCGTCATGCTCGGCCTTGTGCCGAGCATCTACAAACGTTGAATTTTTGGATGCGCCGGCAGATGCTCGGGACGAGCCCGAGCATGACGAAAGAGAGGGTATTGGGCCTTGTCGGCGTCTGACTTATTCCGTCCAGACGGCGACATCGACCGGCGCCAGCATGCGCCCGCCGACATGGAAGACAGCATCGGGCCCAGCCGGCACTTCGGCCGGGCCTTTGCCGTAGTTGAAGGCGAAGCGCAGCGCGCCGCGACGGGCGAGGCGCAGGTCGCCGAGATCGGGCAGGCGCGCGACGCCGGCCCAGTCCAGCGCATCGCCGATCACCTTCATCAGGAAATCGCCTTGGGCGCCGGCGGCGAGATAACGCGCCTTGTCATTGCCGACCAGCGCTGGCGCGCCGTCGCGGTAGTCGCCGGAGAAGCGGGCCAGCACCGATTCCGGGCTGCGGATGGTTTCGCGCCAGACGCGGGCGGCGTGCATCTCGTTACCGTAGAGCACGGTTTCGTTGTGGAATTCGGGCAGGGACTCCACCCGTGTCACCTGCAGGTCGATGAGATCGGCGAGCGGGCCGGGCGGCAGCGTTGCGGGGATATGCATCTCCGCCGTCTTGCTGCCGCTGCGCGGGCCGAGCAGGGCTTTTGCCTTGCTCCGCTTCAGCCTGGCGACGAAGGCGGCATCGGCGATCAGCAGATCGGGGGCGAGCACCAGCGCGTAGGCGTCGAGATCGGAATGCTGGCCGACGATATCGACGTCGATGCCAAGGCGTGACAGGGCGGCATACCAGTCGAGCGCGATGGCGGTTGCCTGATAGCTGCGGCCTTGCGGCAGGGCGCGGCTTGCCCAGCGCGAGGGATAATCGACCACCAGCGCCACCTTGGCCGTGTCGCGGCGCTCGCCCTTCGGCAGGCGGTCGATTTCGGCAATCACCTGCGCCACTTCGAGATGGCCCTGATCCGGCTCGCTGTTCGGCAACAGCAGGGCGGCATGGAACTGTTCCTGCGCAGAATGGATCTGCCGCCAGCGGAAATAGGAGACCATGTCGACGCCATGGGCATAGGCAAGCCAGGTCCATAGCCGCACCATGCCATCGGCCGGCGCCTGATTGTGCGAGGCCCAGTTGACCGGTCCCGGCTGCTGCTCCATCACCCAGACCCGGCCGCGCCCGACGGCGCGGTAAAGGTCATGGTAAAAGGCCGTCTGGTCGGGGTCGCCGGTGCGCAGATAACGTTCCTTGTCCACCTCCGAAAGCCGGCCGTTGATCAGCCCGCCCATCGGATAGACGTCCCAGGAAGCGATATCGATATCGTCTCCGACCTCGTAGTGGTCGAAGTCGAAATTATTGGCCATGAAATTATGGGTCACCGGCCGGCCTTGCACGTGGCGGCGCAGGATATCGACCTGCATGCGGTTGAAGTTTTTCACCTGGTCGGAGGAGAAGCGGATGAAATCGACCAGATGCGTCGGGCTCGGCTCCTCGACGAGATTGTTCGGCAAATCGATCTCGTCGAACGTGCCGTAGCGCATCGACCAGAAATTCGTGCCCCAGGCGGCGTTCAGCGCTTCGATGGAGCCGTAGCGGTCAGCAAGCCACAGGCGGAAGGCGCGCTCGGCCTCCTTCGAATAGCTGTAGATGGTATCGTGATCGCCATATTCGTTGTCGGTCTGCCAGGCATGGACGAAGGGATGCGCGCCGTAACGCGCCGCCATCGCCTCGACGATGCGGGCGGCTTCGCGGGCATAGCTGCGGCTGGAGAAGCAATAATGCCGGCGGGCGCCGAATTTTCGCACCACGCCGTTTTCGCCGACCGGCAGGATATCGGGATGCAGGTCGACCAGCCATTTCGGCGGCGCTGCGGTCGGCGTGCCCAGAATGACCTTCAGCCCGGCGCGACCGAGCACGTCGATAGCCTCGTCCAGCCACTGCCAATGCATCTCACCGGGGCGCGGCTCCATATGCGCCCAGGCGAATTCGCCGATGCGCACCCAGGCAAGGCCGAGTTCCTTCATGCGGCGGGCATCGTCTTCCCATTTTTCGCGTGGCCATTGCTCCGGGTAATAGCAGACGCCGAGTTCCAGCCGGTCGCTTTGCGGGATGTCGGGCTGAAAGGGGATCGGGGCAGTCATGGCATTCCTTTGTTTTGTCTGAATTTCATCGATCCGGCACCAGCCGGTCGTCGCAACGCTCGATCAGGTCGGGCATCAACAGGGTTTGCAGCGCCTCGGGCGGTTCGCCCTCCATGCGCCGCAGGATGGTGGTGCCGAGCAGGCTGCTCGGCTCGCCAATCGGCAGGAAGAAGGTGGTGATCGGCGGCACGAAATATTGGCTGACATTGAGATCGTCGGTGGCGTTGATGACCGCATCGCGGCCATGCACCAGCCCGCGCGCATGAAAGCCGGACATGGCCCCAAGTGCTGCCGCTTCATTGGCGCAGATATAGGCGGTCGGCGGATCGGAAAGCGCCGACATGGCGAGCACGCCTTCGCGGCCGAAGGCCGGCGTCAGGTGACCATGGACGATCAGCGCCGGATCGAAATTCAGGCCCGCCGCCTCCAGCGCCACGCGATAGGCATCCAGCCGGGTGATGGCATAGCTGAGATCGGCCATCGGATTGAGCAGCGCGATGCGGCGATGACCGCGCGCCACGAGCCGGGCCATGGAGACACGGATCATCTGTTCGTTGTCGGCATCGACGAAGGCATGCGGTGCATTGTGGATCGTCGTGCCATAGGTGACGAAAGGAAAATCCGCCTCCTGCATCAGCCGGATGCGCGGATCGTCAGCGCGCGTGCCGGAAAAGATGATGCCGTCCGCCTTCTTCAGCGTGACGATCTGCCGGATGGTGGCGAGGCTCTCCTCGAAATTGCGCACCGCATAGAGCGAGACGCGATAGGGGCTGTCTTCCAGCGCCCAGGAAATGCCGCTGAGCAATTGCGCGTATTCGACGCCTTCCCATTCGTTCTGCCGCGGGCCGGGGGCGGGCATGATCGCCGCCACCTGATAGGTTTTGCCGGTGCGCAACTGCACGCCATGCATGTTGAGCTCGTAACCGACGCGTTCGGCCGCCGCTAGCACCAGGGCGCGGGTTTCCGGGCGCACCTGCGGCGAATTGTTCAGCGCCTTGGAGACGGTGGCGATGGAAAGCCCGGTCTCCTGCGCGATGGTCTTGATCGTCGGTCTCTGCATCTGCTCGCTCACCACGCTACCCGTTGCCCGTCATAGGCGTGGAAACTGCCGCTGTCAGCCAGGCTTGCGCCGTCGAGAATGCGTTTGATGCCGGCGGCGCTGTCTTCCACCGTCACCACCGCTTCGTCTCCGCCCATGTCGGTGCGCACCCAGCCGGGATGCAGCGACAGGACGGCGATGCCGTCGCGGTGGAAATCCCGCGCCAGCAGCACCGTCGCCATGTTCAACGCCGCCTTGGAGCAGCGATAGGCATAATCGCCGTCATCATCGTCGACGATGCCTTCCGCGAGCGAGCCGGCGCGGCTGGAGATATTGGCGAGGATGCGGCCCCGGCCGGCCAGCAAATTGGCATGCAAAGCGCGGGCGACGAGCAGCGGCGCCAGCGCATTGACGGTCATCACCTCGGAAAAATCCTGCGGCTCCAGCGTCGAGAGACCGCCGGTATCGCCGCGAATGCCGGCATTGTTGATAATGAGGTCGATGGCAACGCCTTGCAGGCTTTCGCCGAGCGCCGCGATGGAGGCGGGATCGGCGACATCGAGCCGCACGGCTTCGCCCGGCCCGTCATGACGGGCGGGATCGCGCAAGGCGCAGAGCACCCGCCAGCCTTTGGCGGCATAAAGCGCGGCGAACGCTTGGCCTAGGCCGCGCCCGGCCCCGGTGATCAGCACGGTCTCAGCGGTGTTTGACGTCATATCTGCGCTCGACCATGTTGACGAGGCTCGCCGCCGCCAGCGTCAGGAAGATGTAGAAGATCGCCGCCGAATTATAGGGCGCGAAGGGCAGGAAGCTGGCCGACTGGAATTCGCGCATCCGCTGGGTGATGTCGCGGATCGACAGGATCGACAGCAGCGAGGTGTCCTTGAGGATGGCGATCAGCTCGTTGCCGAGCGGCGGAATGACGATGCGGAAGGCCTGCGGCAGGATAACCAGCCGGGCGGTCTGCCAGCGGTTGAGGCCGATGCTCTTGGCCGCCTCGATCTGGCCGACCGGGATGGCATTGATGCCGGAGCGGAAGATTTCCGCCAGATAGGCCGAATAGGCGAGCGCCATGGCGACGATGCCGCGCATGATATTCGGCGGATCGAGCACGCCTTGTGTCGCATCCTTCAACGCGCCGCTAAGCGGCAGGCCGACATAAAGCACGATCACCAGCATCGGAATGCCGCGTATGGTATCGACCACCAGCTCCGAGCCCACGGCCAGCGGATGGCGATAATGCAGGAAACCGCCGAAGGTGAGCAGGCCGAGAACGATGGCGAGCACGGCGACGGTGATGCCGGCGGCGCGGTCGCGGTCGTTCAGTGCCTCGACCTTCCACAGGACGGGCATGTCGGCCGGGGCAGAGGCGGCGGGCAGCAGCGCGCCGCTCACGCCCTCGTTCCTGGCGATCGAGGCCAGCGCCTCGGTCGGCCCGATAAAGGTGCGCACCGGCGTTTCCGCTTCGGGTGCGCCCTCGTATTGCCCGAAACGCACGCCGCTGACCAGACTGGCCGGGGTATTGGTGACGATGCCGATCTTGCCGTCCAGCGTGCCGGCCAGCACATAGGTATCCTTCGGCTGCATCAGGAACCAGTCGGCGGCAAGCGCCAGCAGCAGCGTCGCGGCGGCGAAATAGCTTGTCGTGCGAGTACTGGCGCGCAATTGCAGCAGGCCGACCCAGACGAGGCCGAGCGCCGCCGCCAGCAGATAGGCGGCAATCGCCGCGCGCACCGTGGTCGCGACGCCGGAGGCAAAGGCGAGATGGGCGAAGAACAGGACAAAGACCAGCCCGACGCCATTGACGCAGCCCAGAATCCAGCGGCCGGCCCGGCGCAGCGGCCCGGCATCCTCGCCCTCGGCCGGACGGCCGGCGAAGAACAGCGCGAGGCCGATAAGGCTGAGCGCCAGATAGGCGGGAAACAGCCAACCCTCGACGCCGCGCAGCATCAGGTCGGCGGCTTCGGTCAACTGGCGCGGGGTGACGCCCTTGACGACCAGATCCGACTTGAAGGAATCGACGCCATTGGCAAGCACCGAGGCGACGAAGGGATGGACAAGCGCCTTCCACAGCAGGGCAAGTGCTGCGAGGATATTCACCGCCGCCGTGACCGGCAGCCAATGCGGCTTGCGGCCCTTGGCGCTGGCAAAGGTCGGCACCGCAAAGCCGGCGGTGAAGGCGACGAGCATCAGCAGGAAGCCGGGCACGAAGGCCGAGGAGCCGTTTTCGACGCCGAGGATCGCCTTCAGCGAGCGCTGGTAATCGCCCGAGGACGCGAAGAGATAGATGATAAAGGGCAGCGCGGTCAGGAGAATCAGATTGCTGGGACGCACGCTTCTCAAAAACGACATCCATCCCTCCGGGAATATTGTTCGGTTGGCGGAATGCCGGAGGCACTCCAGGAAGAGGCGCGAGGCTATCGCTTGTGGAATGAGGGTTACCCCAAGACCCCTTCTCCCCTCGGGGAGAAGGTCGCGGCAGCGGGATGAGGGGGATGCCGAAGGCAAACCGCCTCAAGAATTCCGTTCGCTTCGCGTCCCCCTCATCCGACCCTTCGGGCCACCTTCTCCCCCGACGGGAGAAGGAAAGAGAAGGCAACGATTTGCCCCATAAACGATAAGTCCTGACGATGGCGAGGCAAAAGCTCCGCCATTCGGACTTACTTCAGGCCCCAGTATTTCTCGACAAGCTTGGCCATCGTGCCGTCGTCCTTGATCGCCTTCAGGCCTTCGTTGAAGGCGGCGACGTTTTCGTCGCCCTTGCGGAAGACGAGGCCGAGCGGATCGGATTCCAGATCCTTGATCGCCACCACCAACTCGCCGGCGAACTCGCGCTCATAGGCGGCGGCATTGGCGCCGTTGATGACGACGCCGTCGACGTCCTTGTTCTTCAGCGCGATGATCGCGGCGCTAAAACTGTCATAGGCGACGACGTTTTCCTTGCCGACCACCTTTTCGGCGACTTGCGCATCGGTGGTGTTGGCCTGGGCCGAGAGCTTCTTGCCATGCGCCTTGAAATCGGCAAGCGAGACGCCTTGGTCGGCGGCGCGCATCAGCACGGCCTGGCTGTTGACGATATAGGGATCGGAGAAATCCATCGCCTTCTTGCGCTCGTCGGTGATCGAGACGCCGGAGGCGACGAGATCGAAGCTGCCCTGGTCAAGCGCGGCGAAAATGCCGTCCCAGCCGGTGGTGACGAATTCGGCCTGGCAATTGATCTTGGCGCAGACGGCGTTGACCACGTCGACATCGAAGCCGACGATCTGGCCGGTGGCGGTATCGACGCTTTCCATCGGCGGCGAGGTCGTGTCGGAGCCGACCTTGAGCAGCTTGCCGCCGAGATCGGCCGCATAGGCCGCGCTGGACATCAGCGCCGAAAGCGCGAGCGTGACGATGAGTTTTTTCATGCTTCTCCTCCTATGCATGGCGAATGCAAGCCGGCTTCCTCCCGAAGTCGCCTGATCTTATAAAAGAGGTATCAGTCAATAAAAACGTTTTCAAGATAAAATATAAACGTTTTTACTTCCGATTGCAGATTCTCGCCCGGGAGTATGACGAAGCGAAAAAGATCAGGGTTTGACGCGGTCCGGGTGTGCGTCCGCGAAGGCCGGGAGTGCGGCGCAGCGAGCGTCGATGTCGATGATACGGTCGAGGCCGGTGAGATCGGCGCCCCAGCGCCAGGCATTGTAAAGCTGCGGCACGAGGCAGAGATCGGCCATGCCCGGCCGGTCGCCATGGCAGAAGGGACCGTCGGACGAGACCAGCATCGCCTCCAGCTTGCGCAGGCCATCGGTGATGAAATGCCGCATCCAGTCTTCCCGGGTTTGCGGATCGCCGGTCAGTTCCACGACATGGGCGGCGACATGCATGTTGCAGACGGGATGGATTTCCATGGCGACGGCATAGCTCAGCGCCCGTACCCGTTGCCGCCCCATGATATCGGCGGGCAGCAGCCCGCAACCAGGATGCCGCTCGGCCAGATATTCGACGATTGCCAGCGATTGCGTCAGCACCGCGCCGTCGAGGACGAGCGTCGGGACCAGCCCTTGCGGGTTGATCGCCAGGTAATCCGGCCGGCGATGCTCGCCGGCCGTGAGGTCGATAGCCCTGCGATCATGGTCGATGCCGGCAAGCCCGAGCGCGATGCGCACCCGGTAGCTCGCCGAAGACCGCCAGTAATCGTAAAGCAGCGGCCGATCCATCATTCCTCCGCGACAGCGGGCGGGGCGACGTTCTGTTCGATGGCGCCGAAGATCGAATGGCCGGCGCGGTCCTTCATCTCGATGCGCACATGGTCGCCGAACTTCAGGAAGGGGGTTTTCGCAGCACCCGTCTCGATGGTCTCGACGGTGCGGATCTCGGCGATGCAGGAATAGCCGTCGCCGCCCTCTGCAACCGGCTTGCCGGGGCCGCCGTCGCGCTTGTTCGAGACCGTGCCGGAACCGATGATCGTGCCGGCGGCCAGCGCCCGGGTTTTCGCCGCATGGGCGACGAGCTGGCCGAAATCGAAGGTCATGTCGATGCCGGCATTGGCCTTGCCGAAGGCCTTGCCGTTGATCGATACCAGCAGCGGCAGGTGCAGCTTGCCGCCGTCCCAGGCATCGCCCAGCTCCTCCGGCGTGACCGCCACCGGCGAGAAGGCGGAAGCCGGCTTCGACTGGAAGAACCCAAAGCCCTTGGCGAGTTCATCGGGGATGAGGCTGCGCAGCGATACGTCGTTGACCAGCATCACCAGCCGGATGGCCTTTCGCGCCGTCTCGACGTCGCAACCCATCGGCACATCGCCGGTGATGACGGCGACTTCACCTTCGAGGTCGATGCCATAGGCCTCGTCGGCGACGATGATCGCATCGCGCGGACCGAGAAAGGCATCGGAGCCGCCCTGATACATCAGCGGATCGGTCCAGAAGCTCTCGGGCATCTCGGCATTGCGCGCCTTGCGCACCAGTTCGACGTGGTTCACATAGGCCGACCCATCCGCCCATTGATAGGCGCGCGGCAGGGGCGAGGCGGCGTCATGCTCGTGGAAGCGCCGCGTCGGCTGGCCGCCGGTCTCGATGCCCTCGGCGATCAGCGCCAGGCGCGGGCCGACATGCTCCCAATCGTCGAGCGCGGCCTGCAGCGTGCGGGCGATGTGGCCGACTTCGGAATAAAGCGTCAGGTCACGGGAGACGACGACCAGGCGACCGTCCCGTGTGGAGTCCTTCAGGGTTGCAAGCTTCATGAATTTCGATTCGTCGAAGCGACGTTCGAGACCCTCCCAGCAGTCGAGATAGTCGTCTTGCAGGGTTTCCAGCTCGGCCGCATATCTCGTCAATTGCTGAGGATAGCGAGTCTCGAACATGAACGCCATGGTGTGATCGAGCTTGACGGGTTTCAACTCTGAATTCGCGGCTTTTTCGAAGCCGGCGGCATCCGGCCCGTGCGGCAGCATCATGTTGTGCAGGCTCATGCCGCCGGGCACGAAACCCTGTTCCTTGGCGTCGTACTGGCCATGGATCAGACCCATGAATTCGCTCATGATGTTGCGGTGATACCAGGGGGGGCGGAAGGTATGCTCGGCCACCATCCAGCGCGGCGGAAAGATCACGAAATCGACATTGGCGGTGCCCGCTTCCTCGGTCGGCGCGGTCAGCACCGTGAAGATCGACGGATCGGGATGGTCGAACAGAATAGCCCCGACCGGCGAGAAGGTGCGCAAGTCGTATTTGAACGGCGCGTAATTGCCGTGCCAGGCGACGACATCGAGCGGCGAATGGCCGATTTCGGTGACATAGAACTTGCCGCACCATTTGACATGCACGCGGCAGGGCGTTTCCTTGTCCTCGAAGGCTGCGACCGGCGTCTTGAAATCACGGGGGTTGGCCAGGCAATTGGCGCCGATGGGCCCGCGATCCGGCATGGTGAATTTGGCGCCGTAATTCTCGCAGATATAGCCGCGCCAGCCGTCCGCCTCGCCGAGCCGCGTCACCTTGAACATCATGCCGCGCGGGATGAGGCAGATCTCGTTCGGCTCGACATCCATGATGCCCATTTCGGTGAACACCCTGATGGCGCCGACCTGCGGCACGACCAGCAACTCACCATCGGCATCGAAAAAATAGTCGTCGATCATGTCGGCATTGAAGGCATAGGCGTGCGCCGCCATGCCGACCTGGGTCATGACATCGCCGGCCGCCGTCATGGTGCGGATGCCCTCGATAAAATTCACCGGCGCCTCGGGCATCGGGATCGGATCCCAGCGCAACTGCCCGAGCGGCAGAGAATGTTCGTCGAGGCAGGGCGCGGATTTCCAGAAGGGATAGGCCGCATGGGCGAAGCGGCGCGTATGGCGCACGCTGGGGCGGATGCGATAAAGCCAGGAACGCTCGTTGGTGCCGCGCGGGGCGGTGAAGGGCGAGCCGGAAAGCTGCTCGGCATAAAGCCCGTAATTGCATTTCTGCGGGCTGTTCTGCCCCTGCGGCAGGGCGCCGGGCAGGGACTCCGTCTCGAAGTCATTGCCGAAGCCCGGCATATAGGCAAGGCCATTGCGCGTCGCCGCAAGGCGCTCGCGTTCCGAAACCGACTGGTCCATGTCCATTCTCCTCCCCGGTCTATGCGGCGGCCCGGATGGTGGGCCGCCGGCTGTCTTCACATCATTCCGCGGCCGTGCTGATGACGCCGCGCTTGATCTGGTCGGCTTCGATCGACTCGAACAAGGCGCGGAAATTGCCCTCGCCAAAGCCTTCGTCGCCCTTGCGCTGGATGAACTCGAAGAAGATCGGGCCGATCACCGTCTTCGAGAAAATCTGCAAGAGGCTCTTGGTCATGCCGCCATTCACCACGCCTTCGCCGTCGATGAGGATGCCATGCTTTTTCATCCTGTCGATGGGTTCGTCATGGCCGTTCACGCGCTGGGATGACATGTCGTAATAGGTGTCCGGCGGGCCGGGCATGAATTTCAGGCCGTTCCCGGCGAGACGGTCGGTGGCCTCGTAGATGCCATCGGTGCCGACGGCGATATGCTGGATGCCTTCGCCCTTATATTTCTTCAAAAATTCCTCGATCTGGCTGGTGTCGTCCTTGGACTCGTTCAGCGGAATGCGGATCTTGCCGCAGGGCGAAGTGATCGCCCGGCTGACGAGGCCGGTGATGCGCCCGTCGATGTCGAAGAAATGAATCTGCTTGAAGTTGAAGAGGTTGCGGTAGAAATCCCACCACTTGTCCATGTTGCCGCGATAGACATTGTGGGTCAGGTGGTCGAGATAATAGAAGCCGACGCCTTCCGGCTTCGGGTTGCGCACGCCGAGCCAGTCGAATTCGGCATCATAGGCCGAGCCCCGGGCGCCGTAGCG
>Ga0209930_1003896_pt1 | contig 14114 bp, 11 predicted proteins | sample ThiBiot_500_biof_2_FD_183948 | JGI IMG/M metagenome (GOLD analysis project Ga0209930, IMG submission 183948) | Wastewater bioreactor microbial communities from Cape Town, South Africa - Thiocy_cont_500_biof (SPAdes) | ecosystem: Engineered > Bioreactor > Thiocyanate-remediating >... | reverse complement strand
CAGGCCCGAGAGATTGCCGAACAGCTTTCGCGCGGCATTCTCCGCCTCGAGGCCGGGTTCGAGCGTCACGACCAGGAAGATAGCGGCACGCGTCAGCCGCGCCGCCACCGGCTGCGGGACTACGGAAGGTAAGACTGCATCCATTCATGATCCATTCGGCAACGGCGGGGAGACGAAACCGGCGGGCGCCGGCTCAATCCATGTCGCGGAAGGCGTGCCCGTTCGCCTCGACCGCTTTTACGACCTCGGAAGGTAGCGAGTCTTTTTCCACGGTGCCATCGAAAATCCAGTCCTTGGCGTCGGCAATGTCGGGCAGGCCGGCGCCGGAGCGCACATAGAGGCCGATGGAGGCTTTTTGCGGGTTGAGATAGAGGTCGTAGTTTTCCATGTAGGCAACCTGCATTGGAGGAAAGGGAAACGGGTCGGCAGGAGGAAAGCCGACCCGCGGCTGGTCAGAGATCGACCGGACGGCCGGACGATTCCTCTTCCAGCGTGACGGCGATATCGGCGTTTGCCGAAAGGCGCACCTTGTCGCCTTCGACGCCGGCGACGAATCCCATTTCGATATAGTGATGATGGCCCTCGTGACGGCCGAAGCTGTCGCTCTTCTTCAGCTTGATGCGGTCGCCCTCGACGCGGTCGACCGTGCCGACATGCACGCCGTCGGCGCCGATGACTTCCATGTTTTCCCTGACTTTGTCGCTCATCTATTTCTCCCTTGACGTTGAAGGTGTTCAAGCCATGTCGAATTCGTCTTCGTCGACGAATTCCGGTTTCTTGCCATTGAAGGTGAGGTCGCTGCCGTCGGTGGAGATCAGCACGCTCGCCCCATCCCGTATGTCGCCAGCCAAAATCATCTCCGCCAGCGGATCCTGTACATAGCGCTGGATCGCCCGTTTCAAGGGACGGGCGCCGTAAGCGGGATCCCAGCCCTTCTCGGCCAGCCAGTCGCGCCCCGCTGCCTCCAGCCGCAACGTGATCTTGCGCTCCTCCAGCATGCGGGCGAGACGTGAAAACTGGATGTCGACGATCTTGCCCATGTCGCTTTTCTGCAGGCGGTGGAACAGGATGACCGCATCGATGCGGTTGAGGAATTCCGGCCGGAAATGCGCTCGTACCATGGTCATGACCGCGTCGCGTACGACGCCGGTCTTCTCGCCTTCCGGCTGGTTGACGAGATATTCGGCGCCAATGTTCGAGGTCATGATGATCAACGTGTTGCGGAAATCGACCGTGCGGCCCTGCCCGTCGGTCAGGCGACCGTCATCCAGTACCTGCAGCAGGATGTTGAACGTATCGGGATGCGCCTTCTCGATCTCGTCGAACAGGATGACCTGATAGGGCCGCCGCCGCACGGCCTCCGTCAGCACGCCGCCCTCGTCGTAACCGACATAGCCGGGCGGCGCACCGATCAGCCGCGCCACGGCATGCTTTTCCATGAATTCCGACATATCGATGCGCAGCATCGCCGTGTCGTCGTCAAACAGGAAGGCGGCGAGTGCCTTGGCAAGCTCGGTCTTGCCGACGCCGGTCGGGCCGAGGAACATGAAGGAGCCGATGGGGCGGTTGGCATCCTGCAGGCCGGCGCGCGCGCGCCGCACGGCGGTGGAAACGGCGCGGACGGCCTGCGCCTGGCCGACAACGCGCTTGCGCAGCGTCTCCTCCATGTGGAGCAGCTTCTCCTTCTCCCCCTCCAGCATCCTGTCGACGGGAACGCCCGTCCAGCGCGACACGACCTCGGCGATATTGTCCGCCGTCACCGTTTCGCCGGCCGAGGCGCTTTCGCTTTCCTCGATGGCGGCGAGCTTCTTTTCCAGATCGGGAATACGGCTATAGGCCAGTTCCCCGGCGCGCTGGAACTCGCCCTTGCGCTGGGCGTTGGCAAGCTCGGTGCGCAGCTGTTCGAGCTCGCTCTTCATCTTCTGCGCATCGGAAAGCTTTTCCTTTTCCGCCTGCCATGCCGAATTCAGGTCGGCGGCGCGGCGCTCCATCCCGGCCAGTTCCTTGTCAAGCGTCTTCAGGCGGCTTTTCGAGCCGGCGTCGGACTCCTTCTTGAGCGCCTCCTGCTCGATCTTGCGGCGGATGATCTCGCGGTCGAGCGTATCCAGCGCCTCCGGCTTGGAATCCACCTGCATCTTCAGCCGGGCCGCCGCCTCGTCCATCAGGTCGATGGCCTTGTCGGGCAGGAAGCGGTCGGTGATGTAGCGGTTGGACAGCGTCGCCGCCGCCACCAGCGCCGAATCGGCGATGCGCACTCCATGATGCAGCTCGTATTTCTCCTTGAGGCCGCGCAGGATCGAGATCGTGTCCTCGACCGTCGGCTCGGGCACGAAGACCGGTTGGAAGCGACGGGCGAGCGCCGGGTCCTTCTCGACATGCCTGCGATATTCGTCGAGCGTCGTTGCGCCGACACAGTGGAGTTCACCGCGCGCCAGCGCCGGCTTCAGCAGGTTGGAGGCATCCATCGCTCCGTCCGTCTTGCCGGCGCCGATCAATGTATGCATCTCGTCGATGAACAGGATGATGCCGCCGGCCGCCGAGGTCACTTCCTGCAGCACCGCCTTCAGTCGCTCCTCGAATTCGCCGCGATACTTGGCGCCGGCGATCAGAGCGCCGAGATCGAGCGCCAGCAGCGATTTGTTCTTGAGGCCTTCCGGCACGTCGCCGTTGACGATGCGCAGGGCTAACCCCTCGACGATCGCCGTCTTGCCGACACCGGGCTCGCCGATCAGCACCGGATTGTTCTTGGTGCGGCGCGACAGGACCTGGATGGTGCGGCGGATCTCCTCGTCACGACCGATCACCGGATCGAGCTGGCCGTCGCGCGCCGCCCGCGTCAGGTCGCGGGCATATTTCTTGAGGGCGTCATAGGCGTTTTCGGCAGAGGCACTATCGGCGGTGCGGCCCTTGCGCAATTTGTCGATGGCGGCAGCAAGCAGCGTGGCGTCGAGACCGCTGCGCGCCAGCACCTTTCCGGCATCGCTATCGCGGTCCTCCAGCATCGTCTGGAACAGGCGTTCGACGGTGACGAAACTGTCTCCTGCCTTCTGCGCCAGCTTTTCGGCAGCCAGGAGCAGACGCGCCGCCTCGCTGGCGATATAGACCTGGCCCGAGCCGCCCGTCACCTTCGGCATTTTCGCCAGCTCTGCTTCCGTTACCGAGAGAAGGGTGCGGGCACTGCCGCCGGCCCGCTCGACAAGGCCGGACACCAGACCCTCCTCGTCATCCAGCAGCACCTTCAGCAGGTGCAGGCTGGTGAATTGCTGGTTGCCTTCGCGCGTCGCCAGCGATTGCGCCGACTGGATGAAGCCGCGCGCGCGATCGGTAAATTTCTCGACGTCCATCGATCCATCTCTCCCTTATGGCCAACCAGGGTCTCGGGGGATCTTCTGCAAGACGCGTGCCAGCCCGGGCCGTATTTAAAATCAACGGATTATTCCGCCAGATCCGATCCGGGGAGACAAAGTGTCGGCAAGGTCCCGGACAATCTGTCCATCGCGGCGGTTAGAACATGTCCTCGACCGCCGGCAGCCAGACCGTGAAGGCGGTGCCCATGCCCGGCTGGCTGCGAACCGTGATCCGGCCGCCTTCCTGCGCCACCAGTCTCTGGCTGATCGACAGGCCGAGGCCGGTGCCCTCCCGCGACTTGGTGGTGAAGAAGGGATCGAAAATCTGCGCCAGCACATCGGGCGCGATGCCTTGGCCGGTATCGCTGACCTCGATGGATATCCCCTGCCTTCCGTCCACGTCGGCATCGACGGTCCGCAGCTCCAGCCGCCCGCCATTCGGCATGGCATGGATGGCATTGACGATCAGGTTGACCAGCACCTGCTGCAATTCCGTCCGGTTCATGCGGATGAGACGCATGGCGCGATCCTGGCGCTCGACCGATATCATCGTCTTTTTCAGCAGATGCTGAACCAGCGGCAGCGTATCGGAAATGACCTCGGCGGGGGAATAGTCCTCGACGAACCCGGAAAATTCCTGCGGCCTGGCGAATTGCAGCAGTTTCGTCACGATTTCGGTGATGCGATGCATCTGCTGGTCGATCAGGCGGAACTCGGTCTTTGCCTCCTCCGCATCCGGGCCCATCATGTCGCGGATGATTTCGAGATTGCCCTGCATGACGGCGATGGGATTGTTGATCTCATGGGCGACACCGGCGGTGATTTCGCCGATGGCCGCCAGCTTTTCGGACATGACGAGCTGCCGCGTCGTCGTCTCCAGCCGCTGCGCGGTGTCGCTGAGTTCCAGCGCGCGCTGATCCGCCCGCTGGCTCAACTGCTCGTTCCACAATCGCAATTCGGCATCGCGTGTCTGGATGCCGTTCAGCAGCCGGTCCAGTTCACCGGCCACCAGCCCGATCTCGTCGCGATTTTCCACCGGCCCGGTGCGCGCGGCAAGATCGCCGGCCTCGACGCGACCGATGGTCCGCTTCATGCGTTCGAGCGGCCTGAAGATGCTGCGCGTCCAGAGGAGGAAGAACGGGACGGTCGCAGCGACGGCGAGCAGGAAAGCGACGGCGATGGTCAGCCATGTCTCGTTCTTGGCGCGCACGAAGGGCGCTTCGGCAAAGCCGACATAGAGCATGCCGACCCGGCGGCCATTGGTATCGAGGATCGGCTCATAGGCCGAGACATACCAGTCGTTGACGACGAAGGCGCGGTCGCGCCACGTCCTGCCCTGATCGAGCACGGCGCTGCGGACTTCCTCGGAGACGCGCGTGCCGATGGCGCGCCGGTCGCCGAACAGGCGAACATTGGTGCTGACGCGGATATCGTCGAGGAAAAGCGTCGCGGTGCCCTTGATGCCATCCGGCTGGCCGGATCCATGATAGATGAGATCGTTGATCGTATCGACGAAATCGAGATTCCGATTGAGCAGGATGCCGCCGACCAGCGCCGCGCGGCGGCCATCCGGCAGGAGAACGGCGGCGGCGGAATGCAGCACGAGACCCCGCGCCTCGACCATGCTGCCGGGCGCATCGCTTTCAGCCGTCGGCACGATCTCGATGCGCGCCCGTTCGGCGAGGCGCGGCGAGATGGCGGCCAGTTCCGAATTCGCGAAGACGTCGATGCCGGTCTGCGAGCGGCCTGAGAGCGCCGACGAGATCAACGGCCAATCGAGCCGCAAGCTTGCCGGCATGGCCGGCCGGTCGCCGGCGAGCACCGTGCCGTCCTCGGCCATCACATAGAGGAAATCGAACCCGCCGCGCCGTTCGGCCGCACCGAGATAGGCAGGGAATGCCTGCTCCGACCCCTCACCGGCCCGCAGCAGCTTGCGGAACCCTTCGGATTCGCTGATAGCGATCAGCCGGCCTTCGGTGTTTTCGAGGATGCGCGACAGATATTGCCGCGCAATCGTCAGGTCGTCATCGACCTTGGCGAGCGTCACCGCATCGAAACGTTCGTTCCAACGGATGATGCCGATGGCAAGCAGCACGGGCAGGACGACCAGCATGGGCACGAGCGCGATAGCCAGCAGGCGGTAGCGAACCGAGCGCCTGAAGAGGCCGATGGTTTCGCCGTCCTCACTCATGCCAGCTTGCATATTTGCGGTCGATGGTTTTGCGCGAGATGCCGAGGCGCCGCGCCGCCTCCTCCCGGTCGCCGCGCGCCTCGCGCAGCACGGCGAGGATATGCCGCCGCTCCATCTCGGCCAGGCTCTCGTTGCGCGGCGGGACAGCGTCGGCGCGCACCGGCCCGATCGCATCGGGAAAGCTCCCTAGAATGAGCGTGCGCTCGATCAGGTTGCGCAATTCGCGGATATTGCCGGGCCAGTCGTAGCGCAACAGCGCACCCTGCACCCGCTCAGTGATGGCGACGGCGGGCATGCCGAGCTGCCCGGCCATTTCCCGCATGAACAGGTTTGCCAGCTCGAGCACGTCCTCGCCGCGCTCGCTCAGCGGCGGGAGCTGGATCTGGATGACATTGATGCGGAAATAGAGGTCCGCACGGAAGGTGCCCTCTTCCACCCGCCGCGCGAGATCGGCATTCGTGGCGAAGACGAAACGCGCCTCGAAGGGCACCTCCCGCTCCGCGCCGACCGGACGTACCCGGCGATCCTCCAGCACACGCAACAACCGCGTCTGCAACAGAGGCGGCAGTTCGCCCACCTCGTCGAGGAACACCGTGCCGCCATGGGCATGCATGAACAAGCCTTCGCGGCTGCGCAACGCACCGGTGAAGGCGCCCTTGACATGGCCGAACAATTCGCTCTCGATCATATCAGTCGGGATGGCCCCGCAATTGATCGGGACGAACAGCTTGTCCGCCCGGTCCGAGAGAAGATGCAGCGAGCGGGCAGCGACCTCCTTGCCGGTGCCCGATTGCCCGGTGAGCAACACCGAGGTCGGCAAGGGCGCGACGCGGGCAATCGTCTCGCGCACATGCGCGATGGCTTTCGAGGCGCCGATCAGCCGGTTGCGCAGGAGCGTCTGGTGCTGTGGCGCGGTCATCTCGTGCCGCAACACATCGTTTTCGCGCTGCAGCCGCTTGCGGTCGAGACAGCGGGCGATGGCGTTCAGCAACTGGTTGGACCGGAACGGCTTGAGGATGAAATCGACCACCCCGACGCGCAGCGCATCGATCGCCGTGTCGAGATCGGCATAGGCGGTCATCAGGATGACATCGGAAAACAGGCCGATCGCGCGCTGTTCCGCCAGCCATTCGAGCCCGGTCTTGCCAGGCATGATGTTGTCCATGATGACGACGTCGAAATTCTGCTCGTCGACTTTCCGCGAGGCCTGCGCGGCATCGCTGGCCACCTCGATCAGCCGGCAACGCGGACGCAGCGTCTTGACCAGGAAATTGCAGATGCCCGGTTCGTCGTCGACGACGAGGATCGACGCCTGGGCAAGCCACGGCCCGAATTCGGCCTGACCCGGCAAGGCGTGGACATTCCGATCCTGCGTCATCGTCCGTTTCTCCTTCGAATGCTGGCGGCCGTCAGGCCTGCGGCCCGCCCATCTCGCGGCGCAACTGCGCCAGCACCCGGCGCATGCCGTGCAACTGGTCCATCAGGTGGAGAATGACGTCGATGCCCGCATCGTTGGCGCCGATCTCCGACTGCAGCTCGCGGATCAGCCGGGCGCGCGCGACGTCGATCTCCCGGAAACGCATGCCAGAGGGGGTTTTCTCGGGGATCAGCCATTGCTGCTCGATCCACACATCCAGCACCTGCACCTGCAGGCCGAAGGTTTCCAGAAATTCCTGCTTGTCCATCGCCATGGATCAGCCCTCCTCGCGCGGGTTGAAAGCCTTGCCCTTCGCCCAGCCGGCGACAAAGGCTTCGAGCTCGGGATCGGGCGGACTCGGCAGGACGACCTTCAGCTTGACGAACTGATCGCCGAAGCCGCCGCCGTGGCGGGGGGCGCCCTTGCCTTTCAGCCTGAGAGTGGTGCCGGTGTTCGATCCTTTCGGCACGGTCATGGTCACCGCGCCGGTGGCTGTGGGAATGCGGACCGGTCCGCCGAGAACCGCCTCGCTCAGCGACACCGGAACCTCGATGCTGATGTCGTCGCCATCGCGGGTGAAGCGCGGATCGGGAAGCACCTCGACCTCGATCAGCGCGTCGCCCGGGCCGCCGGTGCCGGCGCCGGTGGCGCCCTTGCCGCGCAGGCGGATCGTCTGGCCGTCGACGAGGCCGGCGGGGATCTTCACATCCAGCGTGCCGCCGTCCGGCAGGGTGATCCGCTTCGTCGCGCCGGCGATGGACTCGGCGAAATCGATCGCCAGGCGGTAATGCATGTCCTGTCCGCGGCGATTGGCGCGCTTGGTCTGGCTGCGGCGCAGCAGGTCGGCGAAGATGTCGTCGCCATCCATGAAATCGGCATAGCCGGAGGTATCCGCGTAAGGATGCTCCGCTTCCCCGCCGGCATAATCGCGGTAGAAATGCTGGCGCGGTGGGCGCTCGGCGCCGGAAGCGTCGAACTCCCCGGCATCGAAACGCTTGCGTTTGTCGATATCGCCCAGGAGATCGTAGGCGGCCGCGACCTCCTTGAACTTCTCCTCCGCGGCTTTGTCACCCGGATTGAGATCCGGGTGCAGCTTCTTGGCGAGCTTGCGATAGGCGCTTTGCAACTCGGCTGCGGAGGCAGTCGAGGCCACTCCGAGCACCTCATAGGGATTGTTCACGACGGGCTCCGCAAATCATGGGACTGAACACTATATGAAGCCACCGCGCGCCTCCGGCAACGAGGCAAACGCGCCCCGTCGCCAGATTCCGCCACGGACCGCCTGCCTATTTGCGATCATCGTCCGGCAGTTCGGTGAATTCGGCGTCGACGACGCCGTCATCGGGCGCGGATGCCGCCGCACCCGATGACGCAGCGGATTGGGCGAGCGCCACCACCTTCTGCTCCAGATCGTCGGACTTCGTCCGGATCGCGGCGGCATCGTCACCATCCAAGGTCTCGCGCACGGCGGATGCGGCGGTTTCCACCGCCTGCCGGGCAGCCGACGCACCGGCTGCGGCCGGATCGGCGAGCGCCTTGTCGGCCGCGTGCAGCATGGCTTCGGCGACGTTGCGCGCCTCCACCATCTCGCGGCGCCTCGCATCCTCGGCCGCATGCGCCTCGGCATCCTTGACCATGCGCTCGATATCCGCTTCCGACAGGCCGCCCGAGGCCTGGATGCGGATGCGCTGTTCCTTGCCGGTGCCCTTGTCCTTGGCGGACACATTGACGATGCCGTTGGCGTCGATGTCGAATGTCACCTCGATCTGCGGCATGCCGCGCGGGGCGGGCGCAATGCCCATCAGGTCGAACTGGCCGAGCATCTTGTTGTCCGCCGCCATCTCGCGCTCACCCTGGAAGACACGGATCGTCACCGCATTCTGATCGTCCTCGGCCGTCGAGAAGGTCTGGCTCTTCTTCGCCGGCACGGTGGTGTTGCGCTCGATCAGGCGGGTGAAGACGCCGCCCAGCGTTTCGAGGCCGAGCGACAGCGGCGTGACGTCGAGCAGCAGAACATCCTTGACGTCGCCCTGGAGCACGCCCCCCTGAATCGCCGCGCCGACCGCCACGACCTCGTCGGGATTGACGCCCTTGTGCGGCTCCTTGCCGAAGACCTTCTGCACAACCTCCTGGATCTTGGGCATGCGCGTCATGCCGCCGACCAGCACGACCTCGGCAATGTCCTTGGCGGCCAGGCCGGCGTCCTTCAATGCGTTGAGGCAGGGCTCGATCGTGCGCTGCACCAGATCCTCGACGAGCGTCTCGAACTTCGAGCGGGTGATCTTCACCTGGAGATGCTTCGGCCCCGTGGCATCCGCGGTGATGAAGGGCAGGTTGACTTCGGTCTGCGTCGAGGAGGACAGTTCGATCTTGGCCTTTTCCGCCGCCTCCTTGAGGCGCTGCAGGGCGAGCTTGTCCTTGCGCAGGTCTATGCCCTGCTCCTTCTGGAACTCGTCGGCGATATAGCCGACCAGGCGCATGTCGAAATCCTCGCCGCCGAGGAAGGTATCCCCGTTGGTGGACTTCACCTCGAAGACGCCGTCGCCGATGTCGAGGATGGAGATGTCGAAGGTGCCGCCGCCAAGATCGTAGACGGCGATCTTGGCCTGCTTGTTCTTTTCAAGGCCATAGGCGAGTGCCGCCGCCGTCGGTTCGTTGATGATGCGCAGAACCTCGAGCCCGGCGATCTTGCCGGCATCCTTGGTCGCCTGGCGCTGGGCGTCGTTGAAATAGGCCGGCACCGTGATCACGGCCTGCGTCACCGCCTCTCCAAGATTGGCTTCCGCCGTCTCCTTCATCTTTTGCAGGATCATCGCCGATATCTGGGAGGGCGAATACGACTTTCCCTCAGCCTCGACCCAGGCGTCGCCATTGCCCGCCTTCACGATCTTATAGGGCACCAGCCCCTGATCCTTGGCGACGGTGGGATCGTCATAACGCCGGCCGATCAGGCGTTTGACCGCAAAGATCGTGTTCGTCGGGTTGGTCACCGCCTGCCGGCGCGCCGGCTGGCCGACAAGGCGCTCCCCGTCGCCGGTGAAGGCGACGATCGACGGCGTCGTGCGCGCGCCCTCCGAATTCTCGATGATGCGCGCCGCCTTGCCGTCCATGACCGCCACGCAGGAATTGGTTGTGCCCAGATCGATGCCGATGACTTTTCCCATGACGAACTCCTCCTTGTCGTTGATCGTCGGTCGGCGACTGCCGCTTCCACCGTTTCGCAGCAACGACCATGCCAGTTCGCAAACCGGGAGATTTCAATCATTTACGGTCCGGCAGGATTCAGGCCATGGACAAGCTGTCCGCAGCCGCCGGGACAATTTGTCGGAAGGCGCGACGATGGCGGAGCGCAAGTCCTTGATTGCGCGCTCGCATCCGCATGGCACGTTTGTTGCTGTGTCAATGCCGGCGTGCCGGCGGGCGCATCCGGCCCCACGCTCACTTGTAACAAGCCGCGCCAATCGCTATTGCACGATATCGTCCGGGGCCATCTTTCCATGATCCGATTTTTCGATCCGACCGAACCTGCCGGCGCTTTGCTCTATGCCGGCGTCTTCATGCTTCTCGGCTTTTGTCTGTCGTGGCTGATGCGGCGGATGGTGGCGGCCGCCTTGCGGCATGACCGGTCGGAACATATCGACCAGATCACGCTTTCCTTCCTCAGCCACCTGCTCGTCCTCGTCATCTGGGTGCTGCTCGCCACCTTCTATGCGCATCTCGTTCCCGCACTGAACCGGCTCGGCACGGCGCTGCTGGCCGGCGTCAGCCTCATGTCCGTCATTCTCGGCTTTGCGGCGCAGACAACGCTCGGCAATCTGGTCGCCGGCATCAGCCTCATTCTCTACAAGCCGTTCCGCCGTGGCGACCGGCTGCAGATCAGTGCCCCGACGGGGCTCGAAATCGGCGCGGTCGAGGATATCTCGCTCGGCTATACGGTTTTGCTGACCGATGACGGCCGGCGCGTGATCATCGCCAACACGACGATGGCGCAGCAGACGATGATCAAGCTCGCGGCATCGCCTCCCCGCCTGACCCCGACCGAACCGCCGGCGGAGAGCTCCGCATGAGAGCGCCTTCGTCAAAGCATTTCCGGGAAAACCGCGACGCAATTTTCCCGGACATGCGTCAACCCGGAGATCGCGGCCCATGGCTTATCATGCGGCGATGATGCGCACCGGAATGGATTTCGCCGCCGGCGTTCCGCTGATACGGTCATAATAATCGAGCGGCAGCAGGGGGTTGAGTTCCGGATAATAGCCGGCGACCGCGCCGCGTGGCATCGGATAATCGAGGATCGTCAACCCGTCGACGCGCCGCTCCAGCCCATCCGTGCTGATGGTTTCGAGTGCGATCCGGGCGCCGGAGGCAAGGCCGCGCGCCGCGATGTCCCCGGCATTCATGAACAGCACCATGCGGTCGTTATAGACGCCACGATAGCGGTCGTTGTTGCTGTAGATGGTGGTGTTGAACTGGTCGTGCGAACGCACCGTCGCCAGCCGCAGCATGGCGGGATCGTCGACGACGTCGTTCACCTCCAGCCCGGGCAATGGCAGGAAATTCGCCTTGCCGTTCTCCGTCGGCCAGACACGCCGGCGCGGCGGGATATCGAGATGGAAGCCTTTCGGGTTCTTGATCCGCTCGGAAAAACCGGTGTAAATCTCCGGATAGACCTCGGCGATCTTGTCACGGATGAGATCGTAATCGTCGATATAGCTGGCCCACGGCACCTTGCTGCTGGGCAGCGCCGCCATCGCCATCCGGCAAACGATCTCCACCTCCGGCATGACGTACGGGCTGGCCGGCGCCAGGACGCCGCGCGAGGCGGTGACGTTCGACATGGCATCCTCGATGGTGACGAACTGCTCGCCGAGGGCCGTCCTGATCCATTCCGAGCGGGCGACGACCGGCAGGATCAGCGCATCGCGTCCATGCACCAGATGGCCGCGATTGAGCTTGGTGGCGATACCGACCGTCAGTGCGAGCTTGCGCATGGCGGCGTAGGAACGCTCGGTATCCGGGATGGCGCGCACGAAATTGCCGCCCATGCCGATAAACACCTTCGCCGTGCCGTTTTCCATCGCCGCGACGGATTCGACGGCATGGTGGCCGTGCTCGAAACCGAAGACGTCGCGCACGCGGTCGAGATAATCCTGCGCCGGCTTTTCGTCTATGCCGACGGTGCGGTCGCCCTGCACGTTGGAATGGCCGCGAATGGGCGCGATGCCGGCGCCGGGCTTGCCGTAATTGCCGCGCAGGAGAAGCAGGTTCGAGACCTGCTGCAGCAGGCGCGAGCCTTGCTGATGCTGCGTCAGGCCCATGCCGTAGCAGATGATCGTCGCGCGCGAGCGGATGTAGATTTCCGCGCAGCGGCGGATCTGCGCCTCATCGAGCCCTGAAACGCGGACGATCTCCGCCCAGTCCTGCGCCATCGCATCGGCGCGGATCGCCTCGATGCCGACCGTGTGTTCGGCGATGAAATCGTGGTCGAGCACGCCTCGCGCTCGAACATCACTTTCATCATACCCTTGATGAGCGCGAGATCGCCGCCGATCCTGATATGAACGAATTCGCTGGCGATCGGCGTCGAGCCGAAGGTCGCCATCTGGATGACATCCTGCGGCTCCGTAAAGCGGATCAAAGCTCGTTCCGGCATCGGATTGACGGCGACGATCGGCGCGCCGCGCTTGCGGGCCTCGACCAGGTTGGTCATCATGCGCGGCGAATTGGTACCCGTGTTCTGGCCGATGACGAAGATCGCCTCGGCATGCTCGAAATCCGCCAGCACCACCGTGCCCTTGCCGACGCCGATGGCCGGCGGCAGGCCGCGGCTGGTCGGTTCGTGGCACATGTTCGAGCAATCGGGAAAATTGTTGGTGCCGAATTCCCGCACGAAGATCGCATAGAGGAAGGCGGCCTCGTTCGGCGTGCGGCCCGAGGTGTAGAATTCCGCCTCGTGCGGGCTCGAAAGCGAGCGCAGATGCCGGCCGATCATCGAGAAGGCTTCAGCCCAGCCGCAGGGGACATATGTGTCGCTCGCCGCATCGTAGCGCATCGGCTCGGTCAGACGGCCCTGCATCTCCAGCCAGTAATCCGATTGCTCCATCAACTCGGTGACAGTGTATTTCTGGAAGAATTCCGGCGTGACGCGGAACCTGGTCGCTTCATGCGCCAGCGCCTTGGCGCCGTTTTCGCAGAATTCCAGCGTCTTCTTGCAGTCGGCATCGGGAAAGGCGCAGCTTGGGCATTTGAACCCGCCCGGCTGGTTCATCGCCAGAAGCGCGCGCGATCCCTTGGTGATGACGCTCTGCTCCATCAGCACCTTTGCGGTCGCAGCCGCAGCACCCCATCCGCCTGCCGGATGATCATAGATCTTGTATCGTGGCTTTCCGTCGGCCATGGTCGGCAATCTCCGTATCTGACAGAAATCAATTCGACCACTTTATATGATTGAAATCCATAGACAATTTGTCCGTCGAAACTGGACAAATTGTCCGGCTTCCGCTCAGGAGGCTGGAAGGCATGCGAGCGGGATTTTCCATCGGGAAGCACATGAAAACAGAAAGACGGAGCATTTCCAGCGAAACGAGATCGCTGGAAATGCTCCGGTGAAATCGCGGATGAGAGCCGCCCCCGGGACGAATCACCGCCCGGCGCCGTCGGCGCCCATGTCTATCGGGCCAGAAAGACGGGCAAGGGGCATGCGTCAAGAATCGATGCGGTGACACCGCCAAAGATGCTTTCTCGCAGCCGCGAGTGGCCGTAAGCTCCCATGACGATCATGTCGCAGCCGATCTCGCGGCCGTGCTGCGTGAGGACGGCCTCGACGTCGCGGCCGCTGCTCGTGACCTGTTCGACCATAACCCTGACTCCATGTCGCGCGAGAAAGGCCGCGATATCGGCGCCGGGCTCACCACCATTGCCGAAATAGGAACTGTCGGGGTCGACGAGAACGACATGCACGACGGCGGCCGCGACGAGCATGTTCAGCGCCGCCTTTGCCGCCCTTGCCGCTTCAGGTCGGGAATTCCAGGCCAGCAAGACCGTTTTCGGCGTCAGGCTGGCGCCGCCGGTCTGAGGAAGCAGCAGCAATGGCGTTCCGGCATTGAAGGCCGCGCCGGCCATGACCGATTTGCGCAATCCTCTATCGCCGCGCACACCG
>Ga0209930_1003895_pt1 | contig 14121 bp, 17 predicted proteins | sample ThiBiot_500_biof_2_FD_183948 | JGI IMG/M metagenome (GOLD analysis project Ga0209930, IMG submission 183948) | Wastewater bioreactor microbial communities from Cape Town, South Africa - Thiocy_cont_500_biof (SPAdes) | ecosystem: Engineered > Bioreactor > Thiocyanate-remediating >... | reverse complement strand
TATATAAATCGAAATCAGTCAGTCTATAGATTCTTCGTTATATCTATTGTTTGATTCACTTGTATAAGACATTAGTCAATATGCCAGTCCAACGTGGTCTTGCACAAGAATGTCAACAACATTTTCAAACATTGAATATTTATGAAATCTTTTCACTCACGAAATCAGCTAGCGATGTTCAAAGTATAGATTGCGCCGTTTTTTTTTGTTTTGTTTTGTTTATCATCTCGCATTTGTTTAAGTTAAAAAAGCCTATCGACAATTGGCTCTTCGTTATCATCCTGATCGAACGGATATCGATCAAAAGGAAGAGGCGAAAACGAAATTTCAAATTATCGGCAAAGTCTACGCAATACTTTCCGATGACGAGAAACGAAAAATCTACGACGATACCGGTAGAGAAATTCATCATCAACAGAATTCGTTTTTTTTCAATATTGGATTTTTATTAAGGTGCATTGGATGACGATGATTTAGCCATGGGCGTTAATGATTGGTATGATTATTGTAAAAAAATGTTTCGAAAAGTAACAAAAAATGATCTGATCGAATTTGAAAACAAATACAAAGGTAGAAGAATGAAGAAAAAGAAGAATGATTGATAATGATTTCGATTAGGTTCTGACGAAGAGAAAAATGATCTCAAACGAATTTATCTTGAAGTTGGCGGTGATATGGATCAAATATTCGAACGACATCTTCTCGCTTGTTTAGAAGATGAAGATCGTTTACGATCGATGATCGATCAAATGATCGAAGACAAGGAAGTACCACCATTCGATGCCTATACAAATGAATCCAAAGCTAAACGAACAAAACGACATAAAAAAGTCTCGTTATTCGTTTTGATTTTCAGTTTTTAAACATGCTGTTGTCTTTTAGTTGACAAAAGAAGCCGTTGAAGCTGAAAAATTAATGAAAGAATTGAACATTGGCAATGATGAAGCGAGTCTTGAACGTGCAATTCAAATGCGTCAACAACAACGCGCCGGTTCGAGTTTCTACGATCATCTTCTCGAAAAATACGGTTCGAAAACGAACACTAAAAAACGTGCTGCCAATTCGGTCAACAATAATAAATCGAAAAAAGCATCGGCTAATCGTCCCGGTAAACGAGCTGTTAAAACCGATGATGAAGATGACGATGATGATGATGATGATGATGATGAAGAAGATGGTGATACAAGTGAAACATTAACCGATGAAGAAGATAGAAAACCTAAACGACAAACAGCAGGCAAAAAACATGGCACAACAATGAAGAAAACTCGACGACCAGCAGCAGTAAATAAAAAACGAAAAGTCTCGCACTGAAAACATTTATTTTCGAAAAAGTAAATAAAACACGAACAATCAAGAGATGTTGGTATTAATATCTGTAACGATAGTCAGATGAAATCAATCAATCGAATATTAGTTTTTTTCCTTCTTTCATTCATTTATGTGCATTCTTTATTCATGAATAAACAGACGAAATATCGATGTTTGCTCGTCTTTTTTTTTTGCTTAATCCTTATTCAGTTTCAATTTCTCGAAAGATTGAAATGACGAGTTAATTCTTCGATTTCAGAACGATTGAGTTTGATTAAATGATTGATTTCTTTGTTGTTTTCATTCAAACAAGCGAGATAAACTTGACCAACGATCGGAATCTCTATTTGAGATCGAAATATTCCACGATGAATATCACTATTCGCAGGACAAATACCTTCGCCAAGCTGAATACAAGATAAATTTTAAAAAAATATACATTTCCTATTAACAAACATTTACTTGAGTATAATGAAAATCAATCATTGTATCATAAACTCGACCACGAATTGTTCGTAGATCGTTTCGATCGAATTTCAGTATGTAGTGGTCACGAGGTGGCATAGTAACCGATGAACGTCCTCGTTGAACAGAAATAAGTTGACTTATAAATGCAATTGCAGATTTAGGAATATATTCCAATGCTTTGTCTTTGCCATGTTCGACCATTATTATCCAAGAAAAGTGTTCTAATCAAATATTATGATATTCCGAGAGACGATCTCTCTCTCTCTCTCTCTTTTTCTATATATACTGTTCGATCTGACATTTGATTAATCATAGACAACAAATGACAACGAAAAACAGAGTGAAATTGATCGATGAGATCAACAGAAATACTTCATATAGATGATATGACGAAATTGATTGATTCATTGAATGTGATTGTGTTCGATCGCAAAAGTATTTTTGAATGATGCAAGGACTTCCTTGAAAGTCGAGATCTTACCAGAACTATTGTTGAATATACTTGAAATAAATGAATAATCACAAGGGGAACAACTAGATAAAAAGATTTCAAGTAATTGATGATCGCATTCAATGTAAGAGAAAGAGAGAGAAGCTTGAAGTCTAGATTTTTTAGTACAAATTTTCTAGCTAATCCAAAATAGAAGAGTCACATTTACTTAACCGAAACATGACAATTGAAAGCAATAATCAGGTTTTATGTATCGTATTCGTCGTTTTTACTTTTCTACTTTTTTTCTACACATCACGCAATGTTTTATTGGCTGATTTGTCGTTTTTTTCTAGACATGAAATCAGTGTTATAGTTTCTATTAGAACAGAAATATATCTTTGTTAACTCTCTGATTTACGATTCATTATAGTAGAAAACAGTTCTCATGAGAATGTCACAGGTAATAATTAATTAATGTAAAGAATGAAGATTTATTTCGAATATAGGTCGTTTTTTTTTTGTTCTATAATCATAAAAACAAGAATCGGTTAATTTCCATTTTAAAAATTCAGCTGAACATTGTCACAATCTCTTATTTAAATTCAAAACGGAAAACGGAATCGGATCTATCTGCGTGTGTTTTTATTTTTCTTGTTGTTGTTGTTGTTGAGAGAAATGAGCATCCAACTCAATATCCGACATAGTCGATTTCAATTGATAAGCCAGTGAAATCCAAGAAGGAAAAGAAAATAGCATGGTAGTACATACTAATTTATATGACCAACAAACACGCACAGACCTCGTCCGTTCATTGCTTTCAATGACAAAAAAAGAACTGTCATTATGCATATCCTCTTCATAGTTTTTTTTTCATTTGTTAACTTGCTTATGTTTGCATAAGAAGAAAAAGAAAATGAATCAAAAAGAGTCGCCCGCAACTTTGCTCACACGTTCGCGAGGAAAAATAAAGATCACATGTACATTTATACGCATTAAAAAGCAACACAAGGCAATTTCGTCGAATTTTCAAATGTCGTTTTTTTTTTCTTCTAGATTATTTGTTCAATACTGATTAGTTATGTCACATGTAAGGTTATCGATACGTTATAATTTAGATTTGTGCTTCGTTTTCTGTTTATACTCTATAATTATTTTCTATAGAATAAAAAAATACGCAAGTTAACTTCCAACCAAATCAAAGGTAAAAAATATCGAAAACTTTTCAATTAACAACGTATAATTATCGAGTATTCTATTACATAGAACTTCGACAGGCATTTGATCTTTTCGATACTGATAGCAGTGGCGGAATTTCAGTATCGGAATTAAAACAAGCTCTATCTGCCCTTGGCGTTAATGTAACAGATCAAGAAGCTCGACAAATATTTTCAGCAATTGATATTGATAGTGAGTAATAAAAACAAGCATTTAAATGCATGACTAATACATTCTATTTTGGTTTCAGAAAATGGTTGGTTGATTAATTCGACGATGAATGTTTTTTATTAATGTCCTTGTGCCTTTTTCTTTCTGTTTATACGTACGCTCAGGTCGAATTGAATTCGAAGAGTTTGTTGAAATCGTTGCTGATTCGTATTTTAAAAAGTTTACTCGTTCGGAGATTCTCGAAGCATTTCGACGATTCGATCACAATCGTGATGGATATATCGAAGCTGATGAATTGAAAGCAATCTTATCAAAACTTGGTAGAAATTTCTCGAATGAAGAAGTACTCAATTAAATGTCTGATTAATTAGTCACAGATTTTGTTTTTGCCTAGATTCGTCGGATGATTGCACAAGTCGATCGAGATGGTAATGGGAAAATATCGATTGAAGGTAAGAAAAAGAAAACGACACGCATTTTTGTCTTGTTTTTCTTTTCTTTTCTTTTTTTATAGAGTTTGCTGCACTTGTTGAAAGAGAATCTTGATAAGAGCAACAAATTTATTTTCATTAGTTGTTGCTGATCAATGAAAATTAACGACGATTACTGTCTATTTACATTTTGTATTTGTTCATTCTTTTTTGTGTTGTATTTTGCGTATGTGCACTTGTATAATTTTTTCAAATTGACTGATTAATAATTGAGTCTTCGGATCTTCTATCATCAGTTCTTTTTCCTTTATTTATAAACGCATTCTTTGTTCTTCATGTGTCTTATTATTTTTCTTTTCTCTTTCTCAACTCATATGAAAAAGAATACAGAACAGGGAAAAAGAAAATCGTAATGGATTGATGAATGAATGGACGCTTTAACAATATATTCGATAATAGCAATACGTAAAAAAAAAGAAGAAAGAAAGAGAGGGAAGAAAATGACGCACATACATATATATATATATACTAAATATACAAGTATATATATGTATGCGTGGAAGTTTTTTTCTTTTTTTCGCCCTGTCAAAAGGAACGAGGTCGAGAATGCATAGGAAGAGCGAATGTAATTCATTTTCATCGTCTTCTTTCCGTCTGTCATACGCAGCCGTTCTCATATTGCGTACTGTTATCGTTTCGGTCGGGCCAGAGGAAAATATTTGACTTCTTTTCTTTTTTCACTCGTATGTTTAGTCATCGCTTCATCTCCCATTTTCTCTCTCTCTCTCTCTCGCATCGACTCTCCTCTTTTTTTTTGTTGCTTTTATATTTGCATTAACCACGATGACAACGAATTAAACAACAACAACAACAACAACAACAGCAGTCTACAATTTGTAAGCATATATATTTATTATCAAACGCGTGCTTGTTTATAATCAATCTAAAAGAAGCAACAAGTGGATCTTTATTTGCTTCGAGCTCCTGGTACAAAAGTGTTTTAAACGAATATCTAAAACAAAAAAAACAAGGATAAGAACAGACAAAAATATAGAAAAGATAAAACAAAGAATAAGATGAAGTTTCAACGTCGTATTCTTCTTCCACATTCGCCAACCTATCTCGAAATGGAAGAATATATAACTCCGTCATCGTCACGACAATCAGGTAAATAAATAATTCATAGGAAAACAATTCCTTTCTTCAGACACGTATAAACACATTTTCTTAGTTTCAATAACCGGTTCTACAAGTGATTTAAGTGAAGTCGGAAGCGTTTATTGTCTTTCATTATCAATAAAAGAACGATCTGACTCGTTAAATAATCTTTTCAATATGTCTGAAGATAGCAGATCGTTATCAAATCTAAGTCTAGCGTCTTATTCACTTTCTCAACATTCCTGTGAAGCTAGTTCATTGGCAAATCCAAGTAATTATGCAACGTTATCACCCGTCACGATAACAATTCCATCAACAATTGTCAATAATGAAGGAGAAAAAGTCTGCCGGAAACAATACAGTTCATCATATCGAAGTCTAACCGAAGAACAAAGTTCACCAGTTGTTACACGCAAATCAAACTTAATGACAACGACAAATTCACGTCGAAGCGGTGATTCAGCACGACATTATCATTTTTGTTCGACAAATCAAAGTGGAAGTTCGTCAACAACAAGCAGTCAGAAAAGTTTTCCCGTTAAAACAGCTGAAACGGTTCTCAATACGATTGGTATTAGTAAAACATCATCAAATGATGATCTAACTGATAAATGTGGTTTAATTACCAATGATGATGAGGATGAGGATGAGGATCAAAGCTTTTGCGAAAGTCAATATGTCGATAGTTCGGATGAATATGAACTCGATATGATCTCATCAAAACAACAGCAATTAGGTACGAATCAAACAGGTCGACGTTTAAGAAAAACTGTTTTTAATAATGTCGATCGACTATTAAATTCATCCAATAAACAAATCAAACTTTAGATACAATCGAACAGATTCTTTTCGCTGTGATTTGTTCATATAAAAATCTTCGTTTTTGCTGCTTTCATGTTTTTTTTTTCGTTTTGTTGTTTCGAATTATAAATTTATTGACATTGCAACAAAATGATAAGATAAACATTTATATATATATATATATATATGTGCATACTATAAGATATGTTTTTGCTTTTTCTTTATGTGAAATCCATTTCTAGACAAAAAAAGAATGACAACGAACACATCTACAACAACGAGTCAAGTGTCAGATTTATCTTATATTTCAAAGCCAATTGGTGATTTATTCGGACAATTACCAGACGATGGGAATGAATTTAAGAAATGTTTTTTATCCGAAGATCAAATATCATTTTACAAAGCGAACGGATATCTAACTCAAGTGCGTGTCTTAACCGACGAGCAGTGTAATCTTATTATAGATGAATATCAAAAATTTCTCCTATGGAACAAACATCACGACAATGAATCCAACGGAAAGAATGATGAACATCGTTTAGAATTTCCTGAAAAGGATCTTTTACATGAATACCATTCGAATCAAAGTACAGATCCGAATAATGTCGTTACTCATATGTTAGGTCATTGGCGAATTTCATCTTGTTTTCATGATTTAATTTTTCTGCCAACCGTAACCGTACCGGTTTCGCAATTACTTGCTGCACTTCATCCGTCGAAACAAACATTTTTGCCAGTACAATTTTGGCATGATCAACTTTTTGCTAAACCACCATCGACCGGCGGTGGTGTAGCTTGGCATCAGGACTATTCGTATTGGACACGAACTGAGCCCATGCAACATCTAACTGTACATATTGCTCTCGATGATCAAACGGAAGAGAATGGAACGATACATTATATTCCCGGGTCACATCTTTGGAGTCGAAATGTCGATGGCAAAGAAATGCCATTGCCAATAACGGATTTCGATTTTAAAGATATGGATAGTATTAAAAAAGTGCTCAATGAAGAAGAACTTCACATGTTTCAACCGTTGCCAAGTTTATTAAAGAAAGGTCATGCGTCGTTTCATCATCCGTTAACTGTCCATGGATCGTATCCAAATCGATCGTCAACTGCACGACGTGCTGCCGTATTGAATTACTTTGCTGAAGGTACGCGTAGTAATACCGATGAGCCACTTCTCCGAGGTATACCAACGATTGCACGTGGTCAACCATTACAAAGTCGCTTTTTTCCTGTAGTTTTCGATCCAAAATGGTTGCATTGATTTTTATTTATTTTTGTGCTTAATTTCTGCATGGTAATCTAGTAGTGTTTTACCTTTCTCTAGTCTTATCAACGAATGCTGTTAGATATATTCTAGTTATTAATAATATTTATAAATATGCTCATGATTGTCAATAAACAATTGCAATATCCCTACACCCATAATTAGATACATTAACAAATTTCCTTTAGGCTATTTAGATGATTTTCTTACATATATCTGTTCGGTTTATTTTTGCATGAATTATTTAGAAATTAGAGAATATACTCTTTCATAACTGTTTCGAAATCTCGATCGGATAATTGAATAAGATTCTCGATTGCCGTTGAGAACGAACTTATTTTTCTATTTTTTATCCGAACAACTGAATCATTGAGGCAAAATCGTATTTATTCTATTAAATATACCGAAAACAAAACTAAAGAAAACGAGAAATTGGTTTTTAAATTTTTATTTAACAAACCGAAGAATAAAAAAAACAAAAGACATTGCGAACTAGATAGTCTAAATTAATTTAAATTAATACAAACAAATAAAAACCTGGAGAAAAGAAAGAGAAATATTGGTTTTGACAGTTGGACTGATCAATATCATCGATTCATCAATTTTGTCACGTTCAATCAACACCGAAATTTGAAAATATCCGTCTGTCAAAATGAGATAGAAATAGAGAGCGAGCAAACGAGAGAGAGAGAGAAAAATTAATGCACAAAGATTATTCCATAGGATCAAGTGAACAACGACGACGAAATTCTTGACCACGTTCATGTATCCATTTATTTCCTACCCATTTATTACCAATTAATACTGGGCATGCTAAGAAAAAAAAGGCAAAAGAACTAAAGAAATAGAAACATATGAATAATACATACCAGCATGTCGAGTTGTATAATCGCCTAAATAACGAACAATTAATGAATAGAACGAACAATAAAGAATTTTTACCTTCGCCAGATGCATACAAATTGTACCAGAAGGCAGCACTACCTTTTTTCGGTTTTACATGACCACCTGTCGATGTAAACACGGTTGCACCACCTTTTTCGACATCACTGAACTAAAATGCATAAAAAATTTGCGTCTTTTTTTTCGAAATTCGATTCACATCAATTGAACATACATATGTCAACCATGTAGCAATACGATTGCCTTAGAATGAAATAAAATTCAAATATTTATTATGAAAAGAAATCGATTTACCAGCACCGAAACTTGTAAACGCATCTTTTTCTGTTTTCTATTGAACAAAAATCAAAGAAACGAATATTTTTCACGAGAAAATCTTTGTAACTTACACGTGCAAAATCAAAGTGCGGTTCATAATGACCACCAATACCATAATTTGCAACCTAGAATCCACGGTCAATCGAAAATAATTAAAATTTAACGACATACTTGAAGGTCTTCACTCGATGAAGCCGTCATACTTAAATTCGTCAATGCTTCGATCAAACGACTTAAACGAGCAACTGCCGGTGCTTCTTCATCTTTTAACCAGGCGCTGAAAACAACAATATATCAATCAATAATCTTCTTTTTATTTTTCTTGTTCATGCAAATATTATATCTAATCTACAGACTACTTGATACATGCAGAGGGAGAGAGAATAAATTCATCGTTACGAAAACACAACAACAGTTTGTACCTTTTGCTCACTCGATAGCTCGCTGGCTCGAGTTCAGCTGTTTTAGGATTTTGTACAACAGCACGTTTTAACTGCAATCATAACTCGTTATCTCGAACAAAACAAATCGATTTGACCTACTCGTGGCAAAGCAAGTGCCTTGATTTCATTAATATCGTTATCGTTGATGATATCGTGATAGAGATAGAGAACTGGCTCGTCTAATAATTGTTCTTCTCGAACAGGTCGTAAGATTAGATACGGATGATTGTTATGACGATAACGACAGAAAAGTTTGGCTTGACGTTTTGGACTTAACTAAAATAAAGAAAAGTTGATCTCATTTTGTGTTGAATCATTATGTTTACTGTCGATTCTGTTTGTCGACAAAGTGCTTCGTATGTTTCTCGTTCTTCGAGGTAGTCTTTTGGTCGTTGATTTTTAATTTGTACATTTTCGTTTTTAATGACTGTTGGCAGTGATTTCAAATCAATTGAATCAAAATCTGCATTTGCTGTTTTCTCACGAAGTAATCCTAAATAGTATTCGCGATTGCCAAGAGCTCGAGCATGATTCGGTGCTAAATTGAATCAAAAATATTATCTAAATCGATTTAATTTCTTCGTTTTTCTCACCAATTGAAAGGATTTCATCGGTTATCGATAGAGCATGTTCGATATTTCCTTGCTAAAATCAACGAAATCTTCGTTTAAAATTCCTTCGAACACAATAAACGACGAAAAATAATCGCTTTACTTGAGATGTCGCATAGGCAAGATGATCGAGAATATTGATTTTATTCACGATCGTATTATTCGGTTCGCTATTTATATGATCAAGTGCTTCTTGCATCCACAGTAATGTATGATAATAATCGCCATTCGTATAGGCGATACGACCCAAATCGTAACATTCCAAGGCTATTTTTTATCAAAATAAGATTATGAGAAACAGAAAGTTTTCATTCGATTGATCTCACCGCTTAATTTTCGAGATTTAAATTTTGTGCTAATTTCTCCATTGGCAAATTCACTTGTATTTAGTTTATATGTATCTTGTAAACGCATCAATGCAACAGCAGATCCTATTCAACGAATTTAAAAAAAAAATTCTAAACTATTTTCATCGAAACTATTTACCTGTATAATCTTCGAACGAAGGAAACGCCCAATTATCGCCCATTGTTTTTGATATATCTATGAGAATTCGATTTCGGTACAGTTTTTTTTTCGAGAAAATCAATATCTACCAGCTGATGCGATTTCTTCGATAGCATACCAATCGACTGTCAAATGTTTGACAAATAAATGTGCGTTGACAGGATTGCCAAAATATTGATCTTCATTGCCTTGTGCTTGACGGAGTTCATCTTTGATCACATCGACAAATCTTTGTTTTTATTAACAATTATTAGAGAAACAAAGGAAAAACAAAACAAGTACTTTTCAATACGATCTAATCGGTCATATTCTTCTTTGAGATAGGTTTCCAATTGTCGAGCTAGTTCGACTTCGGTGTTCAGCAGATAGGTTAAATGTGTTGTTGACGTGAATGATTCACTGTGAACAAGTATCAATTTGATAAGAAGGAGATAAATAACGTGAATTATAGACATTTTTGAAGTCATCTACAATAAAACTACAGCGGGTACATCTGTACGAGAAATATATCAATGATGTAAATAAGACAGGGTAGGGCAAGAGTTCAACGAAAGATCGGTTGATAACGAGAAGAGAATATTTGCCCTGTTCTGCCCATCGAGAACAATCTCGTAAGTACACTACCATTTTGCCCTTCTTATAGAATTTTTCCAGAACAGAACTAAGAAAGAATAAACATATGGATAGGTTTGATATGGTAGAGAATCGGTCGATCAACAGTTCTATACTTGAGCGAGACAGAACAATTTTTCTATTGGATAAAACTTGACAAATTAGCTGATAAAATTTAGCCTCTGCAAAGATGTTCAATTAAGTAATTGCAAAATTAATTCGCAACACAAAATAATCTATTATTAATGATTATTCCAAATTGTGAAAGTAATTTCGACATTTGTAAAAAAAATTACAATTCTCGAATGTTCTCAAGAACAATCATAAAGAAAATAATTTTCTTTCATCGAGATATTATGGAATTTTTCTTTCTCATTCTCCTTTATCACATTGTTCGGCGTCATTGTCAACAGTCATCTCGTGACGTGGAGAACGTCCATTTACCCATTTACTTATTGCCGTCAGGTGATTCATAGCTAAACAGCGTATATAAGCAAAAGCTTTTTCTCATTTTACTTCATTCTAAACGCGCTAAAACAACTCGTTATTTATTGTTTATTTCTCATTGTACTGTATAAAAAAAAGCAATCATGCAAATTTTCGTCAAAACTTTAACTGGTAAAACAATTACACTTGAAGTTGAACCAAGTGATACTATCGAAAATGTCAAGGCTAAAATCCAAGACAAAGAGGGTATTCCACCTGATCAACAACGACTCATCTTTGCCGGTAAACAACTCGAAGATGGTCGTACTTTGAGCGACTATAACATCCAAAAGGAAAGCACGCTCCACTTGGTCCTTCGATTACGTGGTGGTATGCAGATCTTCGTCAAAACCTTAACCGGTAAAACAATCACACTCGAAGTCGAACCAAGCGACACCATTGAAAACGTCAAGGCTAAAATTCAGGACAAAGAAGGTATCCCACCAGATCAACAACGACTCATCTTTGCCGGTAAACAACTCGAAGACGGTCGTACTTTGAGCGACTATAACATTCAAAAAGAAAGCACACTTCATCTTGTACTTCGATTACGTGGTGGCATGCAAATCTTCGTCAAAACCTTAACCGGTAAAACAATCACACTCGAAGTCGAACCTTCGGACACAATCGAAAACGTCAAGGCCAAAATCCAAGACAAAGAAGGTATCCCACCAGATCAACAACGTCTCATCTTTGCCGGCAAACAACTCGAAGATGGCCGTACATTAAGCGATTACAATATCCAAAAGGAAAGCACCCTCCACTTGGTTCTTCGTTTACGTGGTGGTGACATGCAATAAGCGTTTAATAGGATATCCAGGTCAATCGGTTTTTTTTGTTGTCAATGAACAAAGTTCCGATATTGTATTGATCGAAATGTTTTTTCTTTATATTTCTCATTTACTCACAGTAGTGATGCAATAACATCATGCTTTTTAATCATAATAAACTACAAAAAAAAACAAGAAAAATAATATCCATGTTTTAAATTGAACCTTATGTCTCCTTAAATGATTTTGACTAAACGAGTGATTATGATGTCTTTGCATTTTGTTTTTGTCAATTTTGTTCTATATAGTCGAGTAGCATGGAAGCGTGAATTGGTCATAGTTTCACACATTTTAGTATGTCAATCGGAGAAACACAACGGTTATTAGTGAGATAGTTTGTCGTTGAAAAAAAATATAGGAAGAGAGCAAATGATTTGTAAATATGGTCTGGAAGAAGAATATGTGTCGTTCTTTTGAATTTTATTGAATAAAAAGAAATATAAGATAAAAACCAGTTCAGAAGTTTAATAAATTATCTTGCTTGATTTGGATTCACTCGATGTGGAGATCGTGCCGGTGTGCGTCGTTCATTTTGACCTGCTTGAACCTGCTGATATCTTCCAACTGGTGGTACTACTTGTTGTCTTCTCGCTGGGGCAAGTTGTTGATGCTGTCTGACAGGAACTGGCATAACCGGTCCATTTGGTCGACCTGCTGCGTGAGGTTTTTGCATAACATTTGGTTTTGGATTGACAACTGTCGGGGCCATCATTCGTATCCATTGAATACTCTGTGGTTTCTCAGGTTCTTGACCGTTCGGTCGTCTACTTGACTTTTGCACATTCGCTCCTACAGGTTGTTGCGCCATGTATTGCGGTTGGTCATTTAGAAGTACATCATAGTTTGCAATGTCTTGTTCTAGTAGTGCGCTAAGTTTTTGACCCATCATTTATGTTATCTTTCTCAGAAAATAGAATCTGATTCTTGATTTTTTTTGAATGTGTAGACACTTTCTTTTATGCGCGACTCTTTTATACGTGCGTATAATTGATAGGAAAAATGAGTCAAGCTCATGAGATATGAAAGTTATGAAGCGTATCGAGAAAAAACACAAAAACGATGGTACGTTTTTCGTATTTAATAATAATTAAGAAGAAAAAGAAAACTTAACAAATTGCTATTTTATGTCTTTCGATAGAAAAGCACATAAGCATCTGCTTGAAGCACCTTGCTTTCGGGAACTTTATGAATAGAATTATCACTAACATAATACCATGATGGCGATGGCATCGATGGATCATTGATTTTGTCAGACTTATCATTTGATTTTGATTGATTTTGTTCACCGGTTGATATTTGAAATAAATCTGTCATAAACAACGATCAGTTAAAGCAACTTCGAGAAGAAATTCAATAAACTTATTTATAATATGCATCAGCGCAATCAAATGAATCACGTTCGAATTCGTCGAAAAAATCGTTCTATAAGAAATCGTGAAAATATTCCAATGCAAGAATATATAATTCATCTATTAAACAAACGATTTCTGTGATTATTAATTCTATACACACAAATCAATTGTTATGTTTATTAATGATTGAATTTTTCTAGTAAAACTCGAAACATATTCAACAAACAGACTCGATTGACCCGAAAATTTTCATCAATTCTAATCAATAAATATGATCTTTTTTTTTCGCTTGAAATAGTTAATGGACAAAAGAATGTTAAATCTATTTGTGACAATCGAAGATATGAATTTGTTTTGAATAAAATAAACAGACGAAAGTCACCTATCAATGAACTTAAGGACAGTTTCTCTACTAACAATTGAAATATCTATTAATGAGTGTGGCAAAGGTTCCTCGACGAAAATGCTGAAGACTTCTTTTTATGAGGAACCTTTCGATGACACACAAATAAATTCATTTGATTTCTCCGTCGTTGATAGCATTTTTTATGTGATTATCTTCGAGGTAGATTGGTCGTTTTTCTCGCTTTTATTCAAAAATAAAAAAACAACCGGCCCATTCTTTCGTATACCGAGGTCGAAGCATCATCACACCCGACGACAAGATGGAGAGAGAGATAGAAGAACGAAAGAAAGAAAATATATTAATTCAGACAATAACTAAAGAACCGTTAATATATAAAATAAAGATTCGTCCCGATGTGTTTCTTTTCTATTCTTGAAAAACATGAACTA
>Ga0209930_1003894_pt1 | contig 14136 bp, 9 predicted proteins | sample ThiBiot_500_biof_2_FD_183948 | JGI IMG/M metagenome (GOLD analysis project Ga0209930, IMG submission 183948) | Wastewater bioreactor microbial communities from Cape Town, South Africa - Thiocy_cont_500_biof (SPAdes) | ecosystem: Engineered > Bioreactor > Thiocyanate-remediating >... | reverse complement strand
ATTCAGCGCGAACGTCAAGGGGGTAGCGAAATCCCTTTGAATAAAGTAACGTTTTTATCTTTTCGGGAAAGGCATGCGTTTTTAACTCACTGATATAGGAGCCCGTTGCATTATTCAAAGGGATTTCGCTACCCCCTTGACGTTCGCGCTGAATCCCTTAATTTTAGCTTAACATTACAGAAAGAGGAACGAAGCTGACCTAAATCATACATTTGCCTGCATGGTCTGATCAGATTTTTTCTCCATATTTGTCTCCTTTTTTTGCGGCATCAACCGTAATACAACTAGTTTCTCGTGAATGTAACCACTCAGACAGGCATGCAGCGTGAAGTAACGACGGTGTGGAATCGCTGTCTGAACGTTATTCGGGAAATTGTTCCCGAACAAAGTTTTAATACCTGGTTTGAACCCATCGTGCCTTTACGACTCAATGGGAACGTTCTGACCATTCAGGTGCCCAGCGAGTTCTTTTACGAATGGCTGGAAGAGAATTTCGTGCATGCGCTTCGTAAGGCGCTCGATACGGCCATTGGGCCTACAGGTCAGTTAGAGTATTCAATTATTGTTGATAAGGGGAATGAGCAGAATCGACCGCTAACGGTTAATGTGCCTACTACCAAAAGCCCTCAAACGGCTAAGCCCGACAACGTCAACCCCGATATTCTTAAAAGCCCGTTCCAGCTTAAAGACCTTGATTCATTAACGCTTGATTCATACCTGAATCCGAGTTATACCTTCGAGAATTATGTGGAAGGCGACTGTAATCGGTTGGCTCGCTCGGCCGGGTATGCAGTGGCCGAGCGCCCTGGGGTTACCTCCTTCAATCCACTGATGATTTATGGCGGTGTAGGGCTGGGGAAAACCCACCTGGTTCAGGCCATCGGGAATTATATCAAGAATAACAGTCATAATAAATTTGTGCTGTACGTTACGTCGGAGAAGTTTACGAACCAGTTTCTGAATGCGGTGCGGACTGATGGTATTCGCGATTTCACGTCGTTCTACATGCAGGTTGATGTGCTGGTGATCGACGATGTGCAGTTTTTGCAGAAGAAAGAAAAGACCCAGGAAATTTTCTTCCATATCTTCAATCACCTGCATCAGTCGGGCAAGCAGATTATTATGACGTCGGACCGGGCCCCGCGTGCACTGGATGGGCTGGAGGATAGACTACTTTCCCGCTTTAAATGGGGGCTTTCGGCCGATTTGCAGACGCCTGACCTGGAAACCCGTATCGCCATTATCCAGAAAAAGCTTCAGACGGAAGGTATTTATATCGACGATAATGTGATTGAATATCTGGCTCATAGTGTCAATACGAATGTGCGTGAGCTGGAAGGGGTTATTGTGTCGCTGATGGCACAGGCTTCTCTGAATCGGCGCGATATTGATCTTGAGTTAGCCAAGCAGACGCTGCGAAATATTGTTGTCGACTCAGACCGGGAGGTGACCATCGACTCGGTACAGGAAGCGGTTGCCGATTATTTTAACGTGACTATTGCCGATCTGAAAGCGAAAAGCCGGAAGCGGGAACTGGTTCATCCACGTCAGGTGGCCATGTATCTGGCTAAAGAAAAAACGGACTTGTCGCTTAAGTCTATTGGATATCATTTTGGGGGCCGCGACCATAGTACCGTTATTCATGCCATTCAAACGATTAGTGATCTGGTGGCCAAACATGCCGAAACCCGCGATATGATCGAGAAACTGAAAGCTCAGTTTAAATAATCCTTCGGGTAGAGCACTGACGAGAGGGAGCCTCTGACGTCTAATAGGGCGTCTTGTAACATCGTTCATCAGCTTGTCTAACAATCCCCAACTGGTCTCTCGCCAACAGATCGACGTTCTGGCCTGGGATGCCTGCGTTGCGGCTTCTTCGCAGCGGATTATTTATGGCTATTCATGGTATCTGGATGCTGTATTACCATCGCCCCGGTGGTCATGGATGGGCATTGTCCTGGTAGATGATACAGGCCAGTACCAGGCGGTTATGCCGGTTCCGTTACGCCGGAAATGGGTGGCCGGAATTCCTTATACATGGGTAGTACATCAGCCGTTTTTCTGCCAGTTCCTGGCTATTTTCAGTCTAGATACCAGGCTGGATACTCGTCCGTTTTTTCAGCTGTTGACCGATTCATTTAGCTACGGGGCGATTTATACCATATGTCATCCAGCTCATGAATTAAACGGTTTCGATACGGTTCGGCAATCATCTACACACGTTTTGCGGTTGGCGTCTGATTACAAGACCGTGTATAGCCAGTATTCGCGCGATCGTAAAACGAATGTACACCGGGCAGAGGCTGCTAACTGGATACTGGTAGACTCGTCGGACCCGGAGCCACTTCTGGAGTTATTCAGGTTGCATCATGCCTGGCTGATGGATGGAGGAGTGCCTGATTGGGCCTATGACATACTCAGAAATCTTTCGCATGAGCTGATTCAGCGCAATTGTGGGCACATTCGATACGCTGTCCGTGATGGGCATATCGAAGCGGGGACCTTGTTTGCTCAGGAAGGGGGGCGTATCATTTATCTTTTCAATGCAGCATCGCAAGCGGGCCGGAAAGGCAATGCCCGTACAATTCTGATTGATCGGATGATTCAAGACAATACAGAGGGCAGACAGGATGGAACATCATGGCTATTCGATTTTGAAAGCCCGGATAAACCATCCGTTCGCAATTTCTATCAGCGCTTTGGGGCCATAGAGCAATCCTTTCAGTCGGTACGTTGGAATCGTCTACATAAGTTTGAGCAGGTAGCTATTGGTCTGCGAAATTGCGTAAAGGGTAGCATTAATCGCCTTATTCTGGCTATTGGGAAAGTTACGTTTTAGATCTGCTGAGTTTATTGAAAAAACAATTAGCAGACAGCTGTATGAATAACTAATGGCTTTTGGGTGTGTTTATGTGGTCTTATTGGTTGGTATGGTTACTAAAAAAGTATTTAATATTTTGTATTGACTAACTAAAAAGTATGAATATTTCCTTTAAGGTAACTTTATTATTAAAATATAGCGTTAAGTTAGTTTATAAAATGGTGTGATTTTTGTGGGTAAAGGTTATCTATAGAGTTATACGCCGATTAATAAACTGCCTCTGTTATTTATCATTTTCAAGAATCAATAATGTCTGTATAGGGCTGGATGGTACAAATGTTGCCAAACTGGTAATAGGTTATTTCTTGTGTACTGAAGTTGACAGTCTATTTTTTATTTTCTCTGATACATGAATAATTAATCTACTGTTGAGTCGGTCATTAGTATACTAGAAGTATCCTTAAAAAGTAAATAATTTATTGTTTACCTTCTAGCTCAGACGGAATGTTACTAAGACTACTTATTCTTATCTCACTTCAACTACTGTTTTTTTTGCATTCGGATACAACGGCAGTGTCATCATCAGCCTATGATCGAACAGCCACAATAGAACCGAAGCACTTGCAAGGGTACGTAGACAAGACAGATCGTCCGGATGGCGCTAAAACGAGTAGCGACAAGCCTTCTATGAAAGCCGCAACTGTTGGCGATAATAGTTGTGGATTGGCTTTGCGCCTTAGTGAAACAGGTTGTTATTCCGTCAGCGGAGTCAGTAAAGTAACCATTAGTGCTGAGATTGGTTGGTCGAATATTCCCGATGGCGGTGTGGTTACGGTTCAGTTGGGTGGTGACACGAAGACCTTTACTACCCGCGCTATTTCGACCGCTACCAATGCTGATGTGCATACACCGCAGGTAATTGCGTTTCAGGTTGATGCCGATGGAAGCCCCGCTACTGTAGTTGTTACCTATAATGCGGGCGGAACAAACTGTTCGGTAACTGAAACGATCACGAAGCCTACTGCCTGCCCTCCACTTGCCTGCTTAGGTCTGGGTGGGACTGTTTTCAAGGACTTTAATGCAGATGGTATTCATCAGAGTGGAGAAGCAACCGGGTTGCCTGATATTGCTGTCCGGGCCATTACAAAATCGGGAGCCATTTACACAACATCGACTGACTCGATTGGCAAGTATACGGTTGCTATTCCTCAGTCGGAGTATCCAGTTCGGGTCGAATTTAGTAATATACCAACCTATGCTGGCAATGGAACTCCAAACGGGGCAGACGGCCGCACTACGGTTCAATTTATTGATGCACCCGACTGTCAGGTTGATTTGGGGGTGCTCAATGCGCAGGAATACTGCCAGACCGATCCCCTGATTATGCTTCCCTGTTTTGTTAATGGTGATCCCTTAACGAATGGCTCTGTATCGGGTACTCTGGATGCGCTCATTACTTTTCCGTATTCTTCGCGTGGCAATAAGGACATGAATGTGATGAAACCACTCGCTACGGCAAGCCAGGTTGGGTCTTTATGGGGCACTACGTACAGTAAGTTTACCAAACGGTTATATACGAGTGCGGTGCTGCGTCGGCATGTGGGGCTGGGGCCTGGTGGTTTGGGGGGTATTTATGTTACGGACATGTCGGACCCGACAGCGTTAAGTACTGCCAGTACAAGTCCATATGTAGACCTGACCACGCTAGGCATCGATTTAGGGACAATTCCATCCAATAATGCGCGGGGTTTGCAAGGGTTGCCCGTTGCCGCCAGCCACGACCCTGATGCATTCACAGCGATCGGAAAAACAGGTATTGGCGATATGGACCTTGCCGAAGATGGGTCACTATTGTGGTTTACGAATCTGCACGATGGGAAATTATATTCGCTTCGAGTACCTGCTTCAGGGACACCCGGCCCCAGCGATTGGGCTGCGCACCCGTTGCCGGATGATAATGTGTGTACGAGTGGTATTCGCCGGATATGGGGGTTAAAAACCTATCAGGGTAAGGTATATGTAGGCGCTGTTTGCGATGCATCTGCCAGTAAAAACAAGAGTGATCTGCGAGCTATCGTGTATGCCTATACACCCGGTACAGGTAATAGTCTGGGCAGCGGGGGGACCTACCAGATTATATTCGATTTTCCGCTGACCTACCCGAAAGGCTCCCCTGATCGTACGGATTTCAGTATACGAGGCTGGTACCCCTGGGAAGACTCCTTTTCCAACTTTGTGGTCGTTAATACGGGAGAGCTTTTTATTATGCACCCGCAGCCTATTCTGGCCAGTATTGAGTTTGATATTGATGGGTCTATGGTACTGGGTTTCACGGACCGCTCGGGGCTGCAACTTGGGTTCCAGAATTTTAGCGATAATGCCAGTGATACAGAGCATTACAGTAATATCAGTGGCGGAGATCTGCTCAGGGCTTATTTTAGTAATGGCACATTTGTCCTGGAAAACGGTGGTAAGGCTGGGCCAAACGTAGGTTCGAGTACCAATAACAATCAGGGGCCAGGTGGGGGTGAGTTTTACAACGACGACTTCTATTATGCGGGACAAGGATTGGTGCACTCCGAAAATGCCAATGGTGCACTGGCCATCCGACCGGGGTCGGGTGAGGTGGTCGCTTCAACCATGGACCCGCTCAATAATCAGTCCTGGTCGGGTGGGTTGCGTTTTCTGAGTAATACAACGGGAACCCATACCACAGGCGATAACGCAACCAGTTCATTTGTGGTCTACAGAACGGTCGATGGCGATGGCGGAACACTGGGCAAAGCTACGGGCCTGGGTGGTGTTGGACTTGCCTGTGACTTGCCGACGTATTTGCAGGTTGGTAACCGGGTCTGGCTTGATAGCGATCACGATGGTGAACAGGACCCAGATGAAGTTGGTCTGCCCGGCGTTAATGTTGCCCTGTTACAGAGTGGGAATGTGATTGCAACAACTACGACCGATGCGGTTGGCGAATATTATTTTACCTACACACCCACTTCATCAACCGTACCTGGCTCAACAACCGCTCTTTTACCCAACTCATCGTATCAGATTGCGTTTGGTGCAGGAGGGCAGTTTGCGGATACGTTGCTGACAGCGGGTGGTGGAAGGTATCATCTGACTGTAGCTAATGCAACGGGTGGCAATCGAAATGATCTGAATGATTCGGATGCTCAGATAACGCCATTCGCTAGCTTTACGGCGCCAACAATCAGTATCACAACCAGCTATAGCGGTACTGTAGATCATAGTTTCGACGTTGGTTTCTATTGCCTGCCAACTTCTGTAGCGAGCGTATCCGTAACGCCTGCCACTTGCCCGGTCAGCAGTATTACTGCCAATAGTGATGCGCAGATTATTGTTAGTGGTATAAAAAATGGGGACAAAACCTTTTTGTATACCACCACTATACCACCCGCCTATACTGCGGTTGCTAACAGTCGTGCGGTTGTCAGTGGAAGTGTTAGCTATACAGGGTTGGCTAATCCCATTAGCAGCAGTGGTACTAGTTATTCGGTCATTGTATACAATGGGCCGTATTGTTATGAGATTGTTCCGGCTTTCCTGCCCTACAATAACTGCATACCAACGATCGGACTGGCCGTAACCCCCGGCACGTGTAATACACTCACCAACGAGTACACGCTTACCGGCATAATGTCGCTCAGTAATTCAATAACCGATACAGCTATTCTGACCGATGGAGGTGTAACTGCTAATGTACCCATAACGGTAGGAGATGTTTCTGTACCCTTCTCACTGAGTGGTTTCCCATCGGGGTCAGGGCCTCATTCATTGAGTGCGAGCTATGCAGGGCAGGTATTTAGCCTGACGTATACCGCACCGTCAAGTTGTACGGTAGCGGCCGATATTCAGGTGAGCTTTGCCGCCGTTTGCGCTGGGCAACCAGCTACCCTTACCGCCAGTGGGTGTGCTACAGGTCAGATCAACTGGTCGGCCGGAACCACACCTGGCAGTGGTACATCGGTAACGGTTTCAACGGCTGGTCTTATTACTATCACCAGCCCTACTGTATTGACGTACACGGCCACCTGTACCGTTGGCAACAGCGTGACATCGGCCGTTGCTAGTGTTACGGTAAACCCGCAACCAACAGCCACGTTAAGTAGTGCGACGATCTGCACCGGTCAGTCGGTCAGTCTGATTGCCACAGGCGGAACCAGTTACACACTGCTGCCCAATAATATCGTGAATACAACTGGTGAGTTCGCAGTAAGTCCCACTACTCAAGCTTCCTACACGGTACTTGTAGGCAACGCAAGTGGCTGTGTTGCTAGTGCAACAGGGACCGTGACGGTAAATTCGTTACCCATTGCTACGCTGACTAGCGCTACGCTCTGTAGTGGGCAAAGCGTCAGTTTAACTGCTACAGGTGGTAGTAGTTATACGTTGCTGCCCGGTAATACAGTGAACGTAACGGGTGTGTTTGCGATTACGCCCGCAGGCAATACGGTATATACAGCCGTTGTGGGTACTAGTAGTGGTTGTACAGCAACAACTGAGGGCACAGTTATAGTGAATCCGTTGCCAACGATCGGAAATATTTATTCCAACTGTAGTGGACCAGGGTCATACACGATTGTCTTAGATAATATTTCTAATACAACGACAGGTCCCTTAACCTATGAATTGGTTCAAGGAAGCTCATTCGATACGGGCGTAGCGGTAACGTCTGGTAAAACGCTGTTGCCTGTAAATGGTGTACTGAGTCCAATCCAGTTGCCAGGTATTTATTGGCTACGGATCTATAATGAAACGGATTGTTATGCCGAAACCTCGGTCGATATACAGCCATGTGTATGCCCAACGGGTGTGTGCTTACCTATACTGATTAAAAAAGTCAAGCAACCGAGCCGGTAACTTATTGGTAAAGCTGTTTGCCTTAGACGGCAAAAGTGAGGTACAGGTAAGATAGCCTCGCTGCTTAGAACACGAAAGCCCTGACCGTATGAATGGTCAGGGCTTTCGTGTTCTAAGCAGTACTATGATCAGAAGAACTTAAGAGGTTGTTTCAGGCCACTGTTCTGGCGTAAATCCATGACCATTGCGCCCACCCAGAAATCAACTTCTACTTTTACCGGCACTTTATTCGGATCGTCGGAAACGAAGATACGGATAGACTCTTCTTCTTTAAAGAGCTTGTTTGAAGGCAGAACCGGGTTTAGTTTGATAACATTGATCTTGCCTTGTTTGGTCTTAATAACCGCTTTGCCCCGGTAGCGAACCTTCATATTGTAAACCGTATCGTCGTAGAAAGCGGGAACTTCAATGATTTGCCCATTACCAATCTTATTGAAATCGATGGTACGCAGGAAGTAATAGCCACTAATGAGATCGTGTACGTTATCTGGCACTTTAAACACATCCTTTTCGGTGCGTTCCTCGGCTTTTACCGTATTGGTTTCGTGGTTAAACGTAATATTTTCCTCTTTCCGGTAGCTGTTCTCCTGAAGGTTCGTGTAGAATTTCTGGGGAAGAATAGCGGCTGTGTCGATATACGAGCGCCAGGTATCCCGGATGCGGGTAACCAGATCGAATGCCCCTACAGTTCGACCGTCGACATTTACGCGGTAGCAAGGGCGATCATTGACTTTGTATAAGGTTGGGCTTACGTCGACAATCGCTTCTGCCGCGTTCAAAAAGCCATAGTGGACTCGGTATTCGAGGTGTTCACCGGGGCCAAAGCTCGTATTGACGACACGGCGATAAGTGTTTAATGCCATAAAGCCAGTGCTCAGGACCGAAAGAATACCAATGCTGATCAGTAACTTCTTCATACTACCAAATGCCCGAATACGGGGCTCCAGTTATAAAGATGGATAGGTCTTTTTTAAGTAAGACAAGTACCGTTTAAAATCTCCTTTGAATCGGTTTTCAAACTCCTGCCGAAACCGATTCTGCTGTTTTCGATAGGTTAAGTACCCAATAAAATACGCATTATTGGGTAAGTATGGTTTACTAAGATTCCGTTTTTTTATTGAACGTACACTTAGTGCCTTTCGTTGGTCGGTAATCGTGTCGGACGAGGCCACAATTTGCCGGATTGTTTTCCACTTCAGCGAATCTTTGATAGTTACTGAGGTCTTGGGTTTAAACGTCCGGTATAAACTATCGAGCGTTCGGGTTCCGCGCAAGATGTGCTCATCGTATCGTTCGTAAAACGCTTTACTGGCCAGATAGTTCTGGTAAGGCTCAGAGGCTTTCCCATACTTATAAGCCAGAAATCGTAATGATCCGTATTCGCCTACGAAATCAGCCAGGTTTTCGTTGTATTCTAAACTATTTTTTATGAACAACGTTCCATGCGTCAGTTCATGAATAATTAATTCTGCCAGGCTACCTATCGGTTTGTCCAGAAAGCTGGACAGAATCGGATCGTCTAAAAATCCTAATGTCGACCAGGCTGATACTTCTCCAATCCGGGTGTCGAACCCTTCCCGCTTTAGCGATGATACCGTTGAGTCAGCACGATCTTTTTCAAAAAAACCTTTGTATGAAAAGGTGCCGATGATCGGAAAATGCCATTGTTTTGCAACGAGTTGATACGGCTCAGCAGCTGTAACTACCCATAAAATTGGCTTCCCTTTCTGATCATAAAACGATTCATAACTGCCTGACTTATCTAAACCAAGCGAGTCTATAGCAAAACGCTTGATTTCTCGGATAAGTTCTATTTCTTTTTTCAATGAATCGGGGTAGGCTGGATCACTTACTATCTCCGCTACGGGCTTCGTGTTCCAGAGAATACGTATTTGCCCTTTTGCCTGCATCCATCCATAACTGACCAGTTCCCATTGCCAGACAACTAGTACTATCAAAACCCCCACAAGAATAAGAGCAATTTTTTTAATCATGAGTTGGAAGCATGCTTTAATAAGTTAACGTGCTAGTTGTTGGCTTACGTTACCTTCTACTAAATAAGTTTATTAAGTCAATGTATATGTCGCTTTATTAATCTTATTATTGCAAACGAAGTGGTTGTCGGATATGTACTGATAACATTAGATATACCCATCTTTACTTACTTTTAACTATTTAAATCCATGAAAAACAGTACCCATTTACTACCTAAAAAGGCTTATAAAAAACCAAAATTGGTTAAGCATGGAAAGGTAAACCAAATTACGCTACATGCTGGTAGCTAATGGTTATCTGCTTATCAGAGGGAAGCTATCTTCCCTCTGATAAAACAATTTCTATTGCCCAGTTTTGCTGAGAATCAGTTAATCAAGTGCCTGATAAACGGCAATCCTAAATTTCTTCACAAAATCACTATAGTAAGCGTAGGGCTGCACATTGGTAAAAATGAGCAGGATAAGTTCTTCTTTAGGGTCAATGGTGAATTCGGAGCAATACATACCGCCCCAGGTAAACGATCCGGGTGTCGCCTGATCACCATAATGGGAGTTCTCGGTAATCAGTTGGAAGCCGAGGCCAAATTTGTCTTTCCGATCCCATACTTCAGCAGCCCCAATCTGGTTTCGAAGCATCATTTCGACCGTTTTACGCCCCAGAATTCGTTTGTTGTTGAAGGTGCCGCCATTCAGCAACATCTGGCAAAGTTTGGCGTAATCTTCTACCGAACTGATTAATCCCGCCCCTCCCGAAAAATACGTTTTGGCGCCTGAAATAGACGAATTTCGATAGGCTTCGTTTGTGTGCAAGGTGAGCGGCTTATCCATACTCGATTTTTCGTACAGTTCGACCAGTCGGCTGGCTTTGCTGTCGGGCAGGTAAAAATAGGTGTCGGTCATACCCAGCGGCTCCAGTACGCGCTCCCGCATAGCAACGTCTAGCGGTTTGCCGGACAGGACTTCGACCAGTCGGCCAAGGATGTCGGTATTTAGGCCATACGTAAATCCAGCGCCGGTAGAGTCGGTCCCCGGATCGCGCAGGAGTGGGCGTTTGGCTAGTTTATTGATCGCATCCTCGAGTTTATCGGGCGCCATTGAATTGAAGAAAGGTACTTTAAATTCTGGTCGGCCATCAAGGGGGTGTTCATACGGAATACCCGCATTGTGGCTCAGCAATTGCCGGATGGTAATTTCGCTTTTTGCCGGACGTGTTTCGTAGGTGCCACCAACCGGGTCTTTTTTATCGTACCGCACCAGCACTGTCGGGTTCTTAAAGGCAGGAATATACTTTGAGATTGGATCGTCGAGCAAAAACTTTTCCTCCTCGAATAGCGTCATCAATGTGGTGGTCGTGATGGCTTTCGACTGCGAGGCAATTCGGTAAAGGTCATCGCGTTGCAACGGCGTTTTCTTGGCTAAGTTTCTGTATCCAAACGCTTTATAATGGACTACTTTGCCTTTATGAGCTACAAATGTAACTGCATTAGGTGCTATACCCTGGTCGATGAGGCCCTGTAACCAGGTGTCTAACCGTTTTAGTCGGTCGGCCGAAAAGCCCGCGTCAGCGGCCGATTTGGCAGGGGTGAAGGTTTGGGGTAAGGGTTGGGCCACCACTGAGGTGACACTAATTACGAAGAGAATGAGCAGGCGCATGGTTTAGTTGGGCCAATCGTCAGACTGGCTATTGGTCATTGTTCAGCGGCCAATTTACTCCTTTCTGAAATCCCAGGCTACCACTACCCAGGTTTCGCCAATGGCCGGGTCATAAAACTCGTGAATCGACTCGAAGCCGACCCGGTGGTGAGCGCGTAAGGAGCGGCTGTTATTGGCCGAAATATCGGTGATCAGCAGGCGAAAGCGATTGCCATATACGTCGCGATGATGCTGGAACATCCGGTCGAAAATTTTTTGTCCCCGATACCCATCGGCTACGCAAACCTGACCCATCACATACCAGGCATAGTCATGTATAGGTTTTCCTTCGTAGGTTAGGTTGTTGATCAGGTCAAACAAGGGCAGCAGCTCCGGCACATCGGTTCCAAATTCCGGCAGCATTGTCAGCGCATATCCTACAACTGTATCGCCATCTTTGGCAATGACGCTGGGAGCCGATTCATTCATACGGGTCAATACGACCGGATCATGCTCAACTGTTACAAACCCCTGATCGACCTGTACATGGAGCGGGACATTTTTGCGCAGGTTTTTTTGCTGAAGAGCCAGAATACCCTGAACGTCGGCATCTGATTGGACGGTGGTGATTTGCATACAGGTAACGCGGGAGGGAGCCCGCGATTGGAAGTACCTAGTTGCGGGTTTCTTCCCGCGTTACAATTCGATTGTTATTTTCTGGCAGCCTTTCAAAAAGTCGGTGTCCACTTCGGCACCAATACCCGGCGTTTCGGGTAGATCGATCTGGTAGCCGTTGTACGTAATGCCTCCATAAATCGGATCGATGGCATGCTCGAAACAGGCATCTAAATCATAAAACCGCACATTCTGACGAGCGGATGCAAAATGGGCGTTGGCCGTTAGCGCCAGCCTGGACTCCGACATACAACCGATCATGCAGGGAACACCAGCCGATTCGGCAATGGCATTGATCTTAAGTGCTTCCCAGATTCCGCCACTTTTCGATAGCTTAATGTTGAAATAATCGACCGCTTCGTCACGAATCAGCCGAATCGCATCGGTAGCGTCGAACAGGCTTTCGTCGGCCATGATCGGCACGGTCGAGGTTTGGCGGATTCGACGTAGACCTGCAATATCATGTCGTTTAATGGGTTGTTCGCAGTACTGTACATTCCAGCTACCGATGGCTCGTAGTACGCCCGATGCGGTTATCACATCCCAGCCCTGATTGGCATCGGTTCGGATGGGAATGGTATCGCCAATGGCGTTTCGAATGGCTTCTACCCGCTTAATATCGTCGTGAAGATTGGTGCCCAGCTTCACTTTGATGGCATCTGCTCCCTTGGCCTGGATACGGAGGGCGTCTTCAACCATGCGTTCGGGCGCGTTGATGTAAATAGTTTCGTCCGTAACGAGCTGCCGTTTCGAGCCACCCAGAAACTGATAAAGAGGCATTCGGGCCGCTTTGGCAGCAATGTCGTACAACGCCATATCGAATGCAGAGCGGGTTGTGACATGGCCGGGTAAGTAGCGGGTTATGGTAGTCAGGCATCCTTCGATATCGAGCGGATTGAGGCCCAATAGCAGTTTGGCCATGTCCTTGGCTGCTGCTAATCCTGATTCCTGGGTTTCGCCAACGATCATCCAGAAGGGCGAGCCTTCGCCCCAGCCCGTAATGCTTTCATCCGTCTGGATTTCAACCAGCATGTTCCGGGCATGCTCAATCGTGCCTAGCGAAATGGCAATAGGCGCTTTCAGCGGAATGTCGTAGCGATACAGGTGGATGGCGGTGATTTTCATTGCCCTTCAAACACAGAGATTTCACAGCGAGCACAGAAATTTTCTCAGTGTACTCGCTGTGAAATCTCTGTCTCCTCTGCATTTAAAAATTAGTTGGGAAACTGGCTTTTGTCCAGGCCGGGAATGATCCGTAATGCATTTTTGTAATACACTTTTTTCAGCACTTCGTCGGGCAGACCCATGCCATACATCCGCCAGAAAGCGTGGTACTTTTTGTGGTAGGGGAAGTACTCGTCGTCGGTTTCCAGCACCCGGAAATAGGTGGCGTATTCACTGGGTACCCAACTGTCTTTGCCAAACAGAATCCGGTCCTGATACTTCTCGAAAAATTTACGACTGGCTCGTGGCTGACGGCCTAACTCCGCGATGACAGCCCCGATCTCGACGTTCATGTTCGGGAAAACAGTCATCAGACTATCCAGCTTTCTCAGGTCGTTCGGATACCAGCCCATGTGCGCGGCAATGAACGTTGTTTTCGGATGTTTTCGAAACACATTGTGCTGTTCGGTAATCAGTTGGTCCCAGGGTACGGGATCATTTGGCCCCCGCTTGCGACCGGCGTGGAGTTTAAGCTCAAGCCAGCGTTCGTTGTAGCGGTCCATCGGGTCCCAGAACGATTTGGGGTCGGCGGTATGAATCAGTACCGGAATCCCCAACTGCCCACATTTCGCCCAGATAGGATCAAGTCGTGGATCATCAACCCGAACCCGATTGCCTTTGTCGTCTTTAACGCTGAAGCCCAGACTTTTGTAGATTTTCAGCCCTTTGGCTCCTTTTTTTACGTCTTCTTCCAGAATTTTGACCGCCTGTTCGGTCCAGCCTTTATCGTTTACGTTCGAAAAATTGATGTTCGTAAACAGCACTAGGCGTTTGGGGTTCGTTTTCTGGATATTGGTCAGAGCATCGTCGAAGAATTTCGTGCTTGCCGTCTGGTTATCGGCAAATCCACGTCCACTCAGATTAACCATTAGACCCATGTTCAGGCTGTCCATCTGGGAGAGGAGT
>Ga0209930_1003893_pt1 | contig 14137 bp, 7 predicted proteins | sample ThiBiot_500_biof_2_FD_183948 | JGI IMG/M metagenome (GOLD analysis project Ga0209930, IMG submission 183948) | Wastewater bioreactor microbial communities from Cape Town, South Africa - Thiocy_cont_500_biof (SPAdes) | ecosystem: Engineered > Bioreactor > Thiocyanate-remediating >... | reverse complement strand
TAATAGATATTAATTATTAGATATTAAATTTAAATTTTATTAATTATATATTAAAGATAAAATTTTATCATTAACCTGACGTATACTTAAATTTATAATATTATCATTATTATTACCATAATTATTTTTAAAATAATCATAATAGTAATCCACATAGTATACATAATAATCATAATAAACTTTTTGTGGATAATTTCTATCCATAAATGATTTTACATTAATATCTTTAGGTAATTTTAATATTCTTGTAGTTTCATTAACATTTAATGACAAAATATTATATATAAAAACTAATTTACCGCTAGTGTCTTTCATAAATAATTTTTGCAAAGTATTGTTCATTAAATTAACTTTTACATTTTCAAATAACATTTTTATAGATTCATCACTTAATGTTAATTTATGAGTTTTACCTATAGAATCATCAATAACACCATAATTATTAATTATGTGATTATATATTTTATTTGCATCATTTGAACTCAAATTTTTAATTTCACATATACAATCTACATTTACATCTTTATTAGATATATGTATATAAACGTTATTAAAAATTACATATTTTCTCTCAATAACAGCATACACTTTGTATGTGTTTTCATCATATTTTGGTGGGCTCTCAACTGTATTTGTTTTTTCAAAATTGTTAATAATTTGTGTTGATTCTATAATTTGTGTTGATTCCATAATTTATTTTTTTCAAAAAAATTAAAAATTACGGAATCAGTGCTTCCTCAATTTATAACATTTATGTGCTTCACAAAATTAATTTATTATATTTAATTTTATTATGAACATATTTAATAATATTATTTTAATGTAAAATAATATTTCATTGAAATATTATATATATATATTTTATTTTAATTTATATTTATTTTTGATATATTCTCTATCATATTTGAAGAGTATATATTTTAAATCTTCAGTTGTATTATAATTATATAATGTTGTTGGATTAATTAATAATAAATAACAAAAATTTGAATTATAAATTTTTGTAGTTTCATATAATTCAATTAATATATCTCTAGATATTTCATTATTAATACTTGTTTTTATTTCTAAAGGTATTAGTTCATTTTTATATTCTGATAACATTACAGATTTATTAATTATATCATTTTCATATTTTTGATATCCTTTTAATTTCAAAATATCATGCAATTGTAGAAAGGAATAAATTATATTATCTTTAGTTATTTTATTGTAATTTTTGTTATTAATAATATTTATTAAATTTATTGTATTACGAGTATTAAAAAAATTATAAATTTGCTTTCCAATTATCATTTTAATTTTATTCAAAATATATTATTTAATATTATTTATTTTAAACTTTACGGAAACTTTAGTTCTAGGAAGCTGTAAGCCCTCAATTTATAACATTTATGTGAGTAGCAAAATTAAATTAAAATCAGCATATCAGATTTATAACAATCTCTGATTTTATTAAAATATTAATAATATTTTAAATTATTCATCAATTAACTCAATTAACCTTCTAATATTCTTATCGGTTATATATTTTACATACATTCCATCCTTTTTATCACATGTTTCATATAATGTTTTTGGGGATATATATAATAAACAATAATATTCATAATTATTTTTTTCTATATATTTTTCTAATTCTAATAACATATCTTTTGTAATATCATTAATATTGTTAGTTTTAATAATTACTGGAATCATTTGATTATTATATTTAACAAATAATTTATTATTAATAACTTTAATATCATCATATAAACTCATAAATAACCAAATTATTTCATGATTTTTAATATTATGATACTTTTTATTATTTAATATATATAATAAGTTATTAAAGTCACCAGTTTTAAAAAATTTATATAATTCCTTTTCAACAAATTTATAATTTATATTATTAACATATTCAAGGTTATCAATTGTTCTAATGCTTTCATTAAATTTTAAAAAGCTGAATAATTTTTTAGTCATTTTATTTTAAAAAAATATTATTAATATTTTTTAAACAATTTATAAATTTATATTATTTTAAAATAATTATATTATTATAAATAAAATATACTCTTATTTAATCTTTGTGGTTTTCATAATCTAGACAAATTAAGCTTGCATATTATTTTCATAAATGTTGATAAAATTTTCATTTAATTTATTTAAATTAGTTAAGTTATTATCAATAAATATATATAATATTAATACATCAAATATATTTTTAGTATTTTTATATTTATATAATGTGTCTGGTGTGATAAATAATAAAAAACATATATTTGTATTAAATTCCTCAATATGTTTACAAATTTTTTCTTCTATATCTTTATCTATTTTATTTATTAATCTGGTTTTAATTTCAAGAGGTATTTTATTATTATTATTTATTAAATACATATCAGGTCTAGAAATTTTTCCTTTTTCATATTTTTTAAAACCTGTATTTTTTAAATTATAATATATATCTAAACATATCTTAACAATTTCATCAGTTTTTAATATATTATATTTTACATCAGTTAATAATCCAATTAAATAATCAACATTACCAGTATAGAAAAATTCATGAACTTGTTTACCAACTTCCATATAATCAATATTGTAATTATATATATTATATTTTAATGAATATTCATAACCATTAATTGTTTTGAATAAAAATAATTCATTCAACATTTTTATTTTATTTTATTGCTTAAGATGAATTCAATAAATTCATATTTAATATTATTTTATTTCTTTATTTAAAAATGATAATTATTATTAAATTTATATTTTTTTAATTGTTTATAATTATTTATTTTTATTTTCAAGATTATTAATCTTAAAGATTTAATTTTATTTAAAAATATATTGTATTTAAATTAATATGATTTTAATATCTCAATTATTTTATTCATAGTAAATTTAAATAATATTTTTTTAATATTATTTTTTTTATTATATTCATATAATGTATTAGGATTAATAAATAATAAATAACATTTGTCTGTTTTACATTCTATCATATGTTTATATAATTGTATATATGTTTCTTTTGATATTTTGTTATATATACTAGTTTTTATTTCTAAAGGTATTTTATTTTTATTATTACATAAACACATATCAGGTCTACTAACTACACCAATTTCATATTTTATAAAACCATATTCTCGTAAATAATAATATATATTTACAAATAAATTTATAAGTTGACGTGGATTTAATATATTATAATTTTCATCGCTTAAAATTCCAACTAATTTTTCAATGTTGCAGGTGTAAAAAAAATTGTGAATTTGTTTACCTACATCCATATAATTAATATTTTTATTATATGGATATATTTTAAACTTTTTATATTCGCCCAAATTATTTTTATATATAAATAATTCTTCTCGCATTTTTAAATAAAATATTTTTTTTAAATTTTTTTCATTAACATATTTTTTTAATTTTTTGTTTATATTTTTCATATTTTTTATTAAAAATTTATAATGTTATTTTTTTTAATGTTATTAATATTAAATTAATATTAATATATTTTAATAGTTAAATATTATTAAATATAATATATAAAAATATTTTATTATATATTAATACAATATTTAATAATTCATTAATATATTTAATTAATAAATTAATATTTATTAATTATTAATTTACATATTAAACAATTATTTAATTATTAATTTAATTTAATTAATAATAATTTAATTTATTAATATCTTTAAACTTTATTAATATCTTAATTAAACTTTATTAATACCTTAATTAAACTTTATTATATCTTTAATTAAACTTATTATCCATTAGATAATAAATAAATTAGTTTAAAGAAAAAAAAATAATTTTATCCAATTTTATGAAAGAAACGCACGAAATGAACGATTTATTATACAACGGTTTTTATAGTTCAGATATATCTAACAACGACATTATAATCAACGGAGCAGAATATTTTTTTATTAATACTTTTAAAACACCAATAAAAATAGGTTATTATTTATTAACCAATGATAATTATTTATACAAAATAATTAATGAAAATCAAAAAATTACGCGAGATTTATCTTATTCTATTTTACTGTGCAAAATAAATGTCAACTATTTATTTTATAGCAAATATATTAATAATAATATATATTTAGTTAAAGACGGGAAAATAAAATTTGATTCAACTTTTAACATCTCAGAAAATTATATTGGTGAAATTAAACAAGAATTACCAGAAACTGGAAATGATAATGATATTATTTCTTTTAATGGTGATTTATATAAATGGATGAATAATGAATGGATATTAATGTTTACAACATTAAAAAGTTATATATTTAAAGATTATTTAGTTTATAATAATAATTATATTCAAATATTAAATAAACAAAATAATGAATTTAGTGGAATAATTTCAAAAAGTAATATTAATGAAATAAATAATGAAGGATATACTTTGCAAGATTCAAATGAATTAGGTGGTTATGGTAATATTTATTATTATCATAACAATAAATTATATTTAATAAACATTTCAATACATGATGATATAAAATTTTATAATATTAATGACCAACAAAATTATATTATTGAAAATATTGGTAATATTAATTATAAAATAATATTCAACAAAATATTACAAATTTTCAAAATTTTAATATTTTAAGTACTTTAGATTATGGACATAAATTTGTAAATGAATATATAATTTATGGTATAAGAATAGATTCTCCACCCGATCCTGATGAAATACCTGAATCATCTCATATGTATTATCAACAAGTTCTTAGTGATTATGGTTATTCTGGTGGTTCATTATATCAATATGTTCCAAGTGATGGTATATGGTATATATTAACAATAGAGGGTAGAACTTTTTATTTCAAGGATAATAGTAGTTCATGGACATATTTACTTGAAGGATCAACAACACATAATATGTTATACAAAGTTAAAAATTCTTCACTTACATATATTACTGGAGAATTATGGACTGATAATTTACCATATTTATCACCACCACAAGTTCAAGAATATTTATTAGTTAGTGTTGATTGGCCTGGTGGATATTATAATGTTTATCATTGGGAATTTGATAATAATCCTGAAGTAAATGAATATAAATGGTTTATTTTAAATATTGTTTTTACTGGTTATCAAACAGCATATTTTATTGATGTTGTTAACAATGTTAGATATTCTGTATCATTAAAAGATCCTGAAGTCCCATATGATTATAATGCTATTCCGAATCAATATCCACAAGAATCATTAAGTTCAGGTGTTACTAATATTGTAGGAACATTTAGTAATAATCCTCCAATAATAAATGGTAGTAATGGTGATTATATATTAGTAAATAATTATGGTATATATCATTATACAAATGATTGGTATATATTAATAAATTATAACACTATATATTTTGAAGATAGTAATGATAATAATAAAACATATGTTTTTTCAATATCAGGTTATCTTTATGATATAATATCTACATCAGAACAAAATATTATAGGTGTTATGAAAACATCAATACCAAATTCAACACCATCTTCTGGTGAAGAATATCAATTAATCACAACTAATAGTATAGGTGGATATAATAATATTTATCATTATGAATCAGGTAAGTGGCATATTTTAAATTTTGAATCATTATATTTTATAGATTCAAATAATATATATTTAGTAGAGGTTACTGAAACTAATTATGTATATACAGTCACTTTGAAAAATTATCCACAAGAAGAATTAGATGATGGTGTAACAAATATTACTGGAATTATTGTAGAAAAATCTCCTCTTAATAATCCAATTGATGATAATGATAAGTATCAATTAGTAATTGGCGATGGTATTTATCATTATATTGATGAATGGTATATATTAATAGGTTATACTAATATATATTTTTGTGATATTAATGATAATAATAAAATGTATGTATTTTCTATATCTGGTAATATTTATGATATAATGCCCACTTTAGAACAATATATTGTTGGTATTTTAAAAACGTCAATACCAATTACACAACCATCTTCTGGTGAAGAATATCAATTAGTAAGCCTCAATGACATTGGTGGATATAATAATATTTATTATTATTTTGATAATAAGTGGTTTATTTTAAATTTCGAATCAATATATTTCACTAATTTAACAACTAGATATTTCCTAGAAAATTCTGGTGTTGATTATCAATATAATATTACTAATAATGCTGAATATCCTTTAGTAGATTTAGGAGATGGTATAATTAATATTACATGTATAATAATAGAAAATAAACCATTAGATATACCTGAAGAAAATAAAGTATATCAATTATTAATTAATGATGGTATTTATTATTATGATAATAATTGGTTTATATTATCAAATTATACTGCTATATATTTTACAAATAGTGATGATGATTCTACTAAATTATATACTATTTCAAAAAATATTTATGATATAATATCTACATCACAACAATATATTATAGGTGTTATAAAATCATCTATACCAATTTCAGAACCTTCTTCTGGAGAAGAATTTCAATTAATAGATAATAATAACGTTGGTGAATATAATAATATTTATCATTATGAATCCAACAAATGGTCAATGTTAACATTTGCTTCATTATATTTTACAAATATAACTGATAGATATTTAGTAACATATTCTGGTTCTGATTATATATATAATAAAATATCTACTACTTATCCTCAAGAAGAGTTAGATGAAGGTGTGACTAATATTAGTGGTATTATTGTAGATAATCCACCAATTCAAATACCAGAATCTGGAGAAGAATATCAATTAGTAATTGGTTCCGGAATATATCATTATAATAATAATTGGTTTATATTAACTAATTATACTTCTGTATATTTTAATAATAATTCAGTATTTACATCCTTAAACAATTTATATGAAATAAATAGTTCAAGTTTAAAATATATTGTTGGTATTATAAATACTATTATACCAATTGATTCACCATCTTCTGGAGAAGAATATCAATTAATTAATAATAATAATATTGGTGGATATAATAATATTTATTGGTATAATAATAATAAATGGGAAATTCTTAGTTTTAATTTTCTATATTTTACTGATTTGATTAATAAATATTTAATTGAATCTAATGGAATTAATAAATATACTTCCACTCAAGATAATACATATCCTCCAGAAGAATTAGGTGATGTAACTAATATTAATGGTATTATTATTGGAAATCCACCTCTTAATATTCCAGAAAATGGTGAAGAATACCAGTTAATAATTAATATTGGAATATATCATTATAATAATAATTGGTTTAAATTAGAAGGTTATCAAACCGTATATTTTAATAATGATTCTGTATTTTCAATATTAGGACATCTTTATAATATAATAAGTTCAGAAAATAAAAATATTGCTGGTATCAAATCATTAACAATTCCAACATCTGAATCAGTATCAGAATATCAATTAGTGTCAAATGATAATATTGGTGGATTTAATAATATTTATCAATATATTATTGATAAATGGTATATGTTAAATATAAATAATGTATATTTTATAGACATTGATAATAATGTTAGATATTTAATTGAAAAAGAAGATGGAGATGATATTAATAAATATACAATAGAAGAAAATCCAGAATATCCAACATATACTCCGATAACTAACTATATTTCGGGTAATATTATTAATAATCCACCTGTTTATAGCGTTGAAAAAGATTCATATAAATTGGCTATAAATGATGGAATATATTATTTTTATGATATTTGGTATATATTAAATAATTATACAAATTTATATTTTAATGATATTGATAATGATAAAAATTATATTTATTCAATTCTAGGTGGTATTTATGAAATAATTGATTCAGATTTAAAATATATTATAGGTATTAGAATATTTTCTTTACCAGTAAATTCACCATCACAATCTATAGAAAAATATCAATTATTAAGTAATAATAATGTTGGTGGATTTAATAATGTTTATGAATATAATGAAAATGATAGTAAATGGTATATGTTAAATTTAAGTAATAATACATATTTTGTTGATTCGAATAATATTAAATGTTTACTTGAAACAACTGAAAATATTTATGAATATAATATTTTAGAGAATGTAGATTATCCTTCAGAATCATTAGATTTAGAAGAAATTACTGGTATAATTATTCAAAATCCTCCTATTTTAATACCTGATTATGGTAGTGAATATCAATTATTAATTAATATTGGTATTTATCATTTTACCAATAATTGGTATATTTTAAATAATTATACAGCTGTATATTTTAATGTTGATACTGATAAATATTTATATACTATTATTCATAACATTTATAACGTTGTGGATTCACCAATAACAAAATTTAATGGAATAATAAATACAGAAATTCCAAATTCATTAATAACTGAACCTGAATATATTTTAGTTACTAACAATAATGTTGGTGGTTATGCTAATATTTATCATTATGTAGATGATGAATGGGTTATATTAAATACAGCATCCAATATTAATTTTTTTGATACTAGTGATAAAAATAATTATACTATAACTAATGCAAATACAAAAGATTACACAATTAATATAAAAATATATCCAATAATAGATAGCACTGAAACACAAATTAATGGAATAATTGTATCTACATCACCAATAGACGAACCTGAAGAAGGACAAGAAATTCAATTAGTTAATTCCGAAATAAATGATGGTTATGGTAATATTTATAAATATGTTGATAATACATGGTATTTGTTAAAATTTGAAAATAATTCTGTTTATTTTAATAATATGTTTGTTAATAATATAGGTTCAATTAATGTTCTATATTATAATATAGAACAATCACAATTATTTAATTTTGATGGATTAATATCTTTTAATTTTCCCAATAATTCAACATTAGGTTATAATTATATATTGTTAGATAATAATTTATTAGGTGGTTATGGTAATGTTTATCATTATAATAATGGTTGGAACATATTAAATCTTATTAATCCTAACATATATTTTACTGAAAACACAACAAAATATTTTGTTAAAAATGTTGGACATGTAAATTATGAATTAGAATTAATTGAAAATATTAATTCAATTTATAATGGTTATGTTTATATAAATTCAAATAATCAAAATTATAATACATTAATAAATAATCCTAAAAACGGTGATTATTATTTAGTTAATAATACTAATAATATAACTTTATTAAAATATATTAATAATACTTTTACACCTATAATAATTAATAATTATATATTTTACAGTAATAATGGTGATATTATTAATGACTATAAACCTTCAAGATTATATATTAATAATAATAATATAACTATTATTGATAATTTTGATACTGAAACTAATGTATTTAATGGTATTATTGGTAATGTAGATCCAAATAATTCAATTTCTGGGGCTTATTATTTAAATATTACCACAGGTAAAATATTTTATTATTATAATAATTGGATTAATTTAGTAACTACATTAACTAAATTTATTTATATAACTGACACAAACAGATATATTGTTTATATTCCAATAAATTCATTAACTCCAACTACTCCAATATTAATAAACTTGGATACTAATATTTATCAAGGATTTTTCACCGATCTAGAATTAAATAATAATACTGAAGTCATTAATGAAATTAAGAGTATTAAATGTGGAAGAGATATTAAAATCGGTGATACTTTAATATATAAAAATGATGGAATTTATAAAATTTATTCTTATGGATATTCTGTAGATAATTTATCTAATATAAAATGTATATATTATAATTTAGGTGATTTACAAATTTTATATGTTAACAATAACACAGTGAGTGAATATTTAAATTATTTTGACCAAACAAAATCTATTTTTAACGGAACATATGGTGTCAATGAACCAAATACTAATACTCCAAAAGATAGAGAATATATATCTTTTAAATATAATACAATATATATATTTTATAATGGAAACTGGATGTTTTTAATTATGTCATTATATAAATATAATTTTAACGATTTATTAGTTTATTGTATTTATTATCAATATGTTGTGGGTATTTATACAGTTTATAATAATAATAGTAATATTGGTAAATATCAAGGATATTATTCTACAACGCCTTTACCAATGCCAACATCACAAGATTTAATATCACAAGTTAATATTATTGCTTCATTACAATTAATTAAAGAAAATTATGTTGAAATTGGTGATTGTTTATTATTAAAAGATCAAAATGGTGGGACTTACACATCTAAAATATTATTAAATGGAAATAATTTAAATATTAACAGTAGTAGTGTTAATAACATAACATTTTTTAATGTTGATGGAAATAAAGTTTATTCTCAAATTGTTAATAATAATAATATTCAACAAATGGATAATTTTAATTTAAATATCAATAATTTTAATTTAGATGGTTATATCATTGATGATAGCCAAAATTTAGATGGAATAGGATATAGTGAATTATATTTATTCACAAAATCTATACCATATTTACAACAAGGTATAAATAGTTTAGAATCATATCCTGTTATTCCAAATAATAAATATTTAACATTTACACAAGATTATAAAATTTGGACTATTAAAACAAAATTAGATAATACTGTTACTATTAGAGATATTACTCCTCCTGAAATTAAACCAACTTATCAAGGTTATTATACTGATATTATTATAGATAACCCTTCTGATGAACAAATTAAAAATAAAATTTTAGAATTATCCACATTACATAATATTTATCCTGGTGATTCGTTATTAATGAATAATATATTGTATACTGTTGTTAATTATTCACAAATTAATAATAATTTACAAATTAATAATGTTGAAATTAATAAAGTTTTATATTATAGTAATAATCAAAATGGTGATTACAAAAGTAAAATATTATTTATATATAATGAATCAATAATATTATTAGATAATTTTAATAGCTCTAATAAAACATTAAGTGGTTATGTTAATAATAAACCACAAAATAGACAAATAAATAGTTTTTATTTAGATACTAGTAATTTTATATTATATAGATTCGCTAATGATATATTAGCAATAGTTAATTTATTAACTATTCCTATTAAAGATGAATTAATTTCATATATTAACAATTTAATATCAAATGATATAAATATAATTCAAGCATATACTTGCACTTATACATATAATTATTTAGATTTATTTAATAATAATATATTAAATGTTAATATTGATACAAATAATAATTCGCCTGTTATATTTAATACTGAAGGTGATAAATATATGTATAATGGTAATTATCAAGCTTATTATAGTAATAATAATAATATTACAACTTTTAATCAAAATATTTTATTAAGTGAATTAGAAACTGTTAAACAACAAAAAGCTATTATTGGTGATTTCTTACTAATTAAAATAAATAATTACTACACTGTTCTTCGTTTTAATTCAATAAATCCATTAAATATTACACCATTAAGTTTACCAAATAAATATTTATATTACAACCTTACAAATAAAAATATTTTATTAATTGATAATAATATAATAACTATAACTAATTTACAATTTGATGTTACTCAAAAAGTATTTAATGGTTATATGGAAGGCGTCAAAAATAAAGAAGACCCACCACAATATATTTATTATATTGATATTCAAAATAATTTATTTCAATCTTTTTATAATAATTCGTGGATTTATACATTTTTAGGATTATATATTTATAATTTCTCAGTCAATCCTTTTTTTACAATTACCAATAAATATATTAATAATAGTTTAATAGTTGATGGTATTGTTAATGTTATTAGTGTTAAAGATATTCCACCATATACATCCATTACAAATTCAATAAATTTTGAAGGTGATATTTTATCTGATTTCCCAAATGTTCCAATTGATATGCAAATTATAAGTATTAATAATAATACTTATAAATGTGGAATTTATATATTTGTTGAAGACATAAATCAATGGGCTTATTATAATCCTTTACCTATTATGAAATTTAATAATCAATATCTTCATAATGTTGGAAATGATTTTTATTTTATATCTAATGAAGCAAACTTTAGCGGTATTATTATTAAAGATTATAATATAATCACACAAGAATATAATAATGATAATATATATAAATTAGGAGACATTTCTTTATTAATGGATGATTCTGGAAATATAAATAATGGAAAAGTTTACCAATTGTCATATAATCCGGATACTCTTACTTATCCATATATTTGGAGTGTATTATGTGAAGAACAATCTTATTTTACAGATTCTAGAACATGTGTTAATTATTTTGTTAATAATATAGGTATTAATGCTTATATTATTGAAAGACATTCAACTAATTATTATATTGGAAAAATTAATAGTGATTATATTGAAAATGAATATTATATTTATAATAATAATATATGTATTTATGAAAATGATGAATTAAAACAAATTGCTAAAAATAATGAACCTTTTGAATTTTATAATTTATTAGATTCTAAAACTTATGTATTTAATGGAACACTTTTAGGGTTAAAAGAATATTCTGGTTATACTCTAAAAGTTAATAATATTAATAATAACTTACCTTCAATTAATTATAAAAATAATACATTTTGTCTAGTTTACGATACCTCAAATTTAAATATTAATACACAAGTCATAATTTATAAAAAGCAAGGAATTTATGAAGAAGTTGATTTATTAGATAAAACATTTTATAAAGATATTTCAAATGGTAAAATATATATTATAAAATTAATTAGTGATAATATTGGTAGAGTAACTGAAATAGTTAAATCTAAATTATTGGAAGCTGTTGTTTCTAAATATGTTAATGATTTTGATACAGAAACTAAAAGCGTTAATTTATTAAAATCAAGTTCTAGAGTATTTACTCAAAATGTATATAATTCTGGATATATTAAATTTAATCCACAACCACCAACTAATGCTAAATATACTGAAAATAATAAGTGTTCTGTTGTTTTAAAAAATAATGAATGGTGGTTTGATATAAAAGATTCAAATGTTTCTATAATATTTGAATATTATGAAAATGGTGTTAATTATAATTTAATATATAATATTATTAAACATATAAATAAAAATAAAATATTGGCTTCGGCTACTTTTTCTGGTGATTTTAATTTTTCTGATATGAATGAAATAAATAATAAACAAATAATGTTGGTCACATATATTTTAGATTATAAATTTCCAAATAATTATATAGCTGATGGTATTATAAATATTCCTGAAAATGGTATATATAATATAATTTTTATTATTAATTACCAATATGACACAACTGTCCCAATTTATGTAACTGAAGCACCATATTATTCATTAAATTATTTTATTCCTGGATATCCAGAATTAATTAAATATTTAGTTTGTATAACAAATTATAATACTCCATCTAAAAAATTATATACACCAATTAGTAATGGAACAATAACAATAAATGCTATTTTAAATTTACAAAAAGATGACCAAATAATTTTAATTTATACTTTAAATGGTTGTGAAATGAATATAAAATATTTAGATAATAGTTGGATTACTTTAACAAAAATTAATTAAATTATAATAATTCATTGAATTATTAAATATATTAATATTATTAAACTTCTAGTATATTTTTATTGAACTATTAATATATTTTATTAAATCTTTAATATTTTTTTATTGAAATATTAATATATTTTTATTGAACTATTAATATATTTTATTAAATCTTTAATATATTTTTATTGAACTATTAATATATTTTTATTGAACTATTAATATATTTTTATTGAACTATTAATATATTTTTATTGAACTATTAATATATTTTATTAAATCTTTAATATATTTTATTGAACTATTAATATATTTTATTGAACTATTAATATATTTTTATTTAACTATTAATATATTTTTTATTAAACTATTAATATTTTATTAAATATTTAATATATTTTATTGAACTATTAATATATTTTATTTAATTATTAATATATTTTTATTAAACTTTTAATATATATTTTATTAAACATTTAATATATTTTTATTAAACCTTTAATATATTTTTATTAAACATTTAATATATTTTTATTAAACCTTTAATATATTTTTATTAAACATTTAATAT
>Ga0209930_1003892_pt1 | contig 14138 bp, 13 predicted proteins | sample ThiBiot_500_biof_2_FD_183948 | JGI IMG/M metagenome (GOLD analysis project Ga0209930, IMG submission 183948) | Wastewater bioreactor microbial communities from Cape Town, South Africa - Thiocy_cont_500_biof (SPAdes) | ecosystem: Engineered > Bioreactor > Thiocyanate-remediating >... | reverse complement strand
GTGAACCGGCCTCTCGTCTTCGCTCGTCTCGTCCGCTTCAAGCATCGGTGCCTCCCGATCAGGCAAAGAAAAAGGGGAGATGGTGTCCCATCTCCCCCTCGTTCTCTGACCGTTCACGGTCCACCGGGTCGATGCGACACCGGCGTTCCATGGGAATGGCCGGTTATTCTGCAGCCTCCATCGCCGCCGGGGCGACGGATACGTAGGTGCGGCCATTGGCTTTGCGGCGGAACTCAACCTTCCCGTCCGCAATGGCGAAGATCGTGTGATCCTTGCCAAGGCCGACACCCGTACCCGGATGCCACTGCGTACCGCGCTGGCGCAGAATGATGTTGCCGGCGACGACAGCCTCGCCACCGAACTTCTTCACGCCCAGACGACGGCCGGCCGAGTCACGGCCGTTGCGCGACGAGCCGCCTGCCTTTTTGTGTGCCATGATCTTCTCCAGTCTCTCTTCGATCGCCCGCTCGGGCGACGGCTCATGTGCCGGTAACGGTCACGGAGCCGATGAATCTCTGCCCACGGACGAAACGTCCGTCAGGCGGCCTCGATCCCGGTGATCTTCACCACCGTCAGCGACTGACGGTGACCGCGGCTGCGCTTCGAATTCTGGCGCCGGCGCTTCTTGAACACGAGGATCGTGCGGGTGCGGATCTGCTCGACGATCTCGGCCTGGACGCGCGCGCCGGCAACCGTCGGGGCACCGACCTTCACGCCGGCGTCGTCGCCGACGAGCAGCACTTCGTCGAAGGAAACCGAATCGCCGGCCTCACCGGCCAGCAGCTCGACCTTGAGCTTCTCATTGGGGGCAACGCGGTACTGCTTGCCACCCGTCTTGATGACTGCGAACATTGTTCTTTCCAGTTGTTCAGCCGCGCCTCAAAGGGCGAGCTTCTTCAGTCAGGTTTGCGAATGAAAACGGCGCGGGATCGGGAGACCGCGCCGGATCGGTCGCTTTATAGGCCGGGAGGCGCCGCTGTCAAGGCAAAACCGGCTCTGAGCAAGCGTTTCGGTTGGTCCCGGAAGCGCTGCACCGGCTCAGCGGTCGAGGAGATCGGGGCGGCGCAGGCGGGTGATCCGCTCCGCCTCGGCGCGCCGCCAGCGCGCGATCGCCGCGTGATCGCCGGAGAGCAGAACCTCGGGAATCGTCCGCCCTTCCCATTCGCGCGGACGCGTATAATGCGGATACTCGAGGAGCCCGCTCTCGAAGCTTTCCTCGGTGCCGGAATCGGTCGCGCCCATGACACCGGGGAGCAGGCGCACGACGGCATCGACGAGCACCATGGCTGCGAGTTCGCCGCCGGAAAGCACATAGTCGCCGATCGAGACCTCTTCCAGCGATCGGCCTTCGATGACCCGCTCGTCGACGCCCTCGAAGCGGCCGCAAAGAATGACGACGCCCTCGCCCTCGACGAGCGCGCGCACGCGCCTCTGGTCGAGCGGCTTGCCGCGCGGGCTCATGAAGAGACGCGGCCGCGTGTCGCCCTCCGGCGCCACGGCGTCGATCGCGCGGCCGAGTACGTCGGCGCGCATGACCATGCCCGGACCGCCGCCGGCCGGGGTGTCGTCGACATTGCGATGCTTCGAGGTGGCATGGGCGCGGATGTCATGCGCTTCGAGCGACCAGAGCCCCTCGCCAAGGGCCCGGCCGGCGAGCGAGGCGCCGAGCGGACCGGGAAACATTTCGGGATAGAGCGTGAGGATGCTGGCCCGGAAGCGCGGCGGCGCGGCGCCGGTCACGGCGCGTCCTCCGCCCCGCCGTCGCCGTCAGCCTCTTCGCCGGCCTCGATCTCGGGCGGCGGCGCCACGACGACGCGGCCGCCCTTGATGTCGACAAGCGGGACGACGGCGCGGGTGAAGGCGAGATAGACCGTGCGTCCGCCCTCGGCGGCACGGATCTCGAGAAGATCGCCCGCTCCGAAATTCTGAACGGCGATCACGCTGCCGAAGGGCGAACCGTCCTCGAGCTCGGCCCTGAGGCCGACGAGATCGGCATGATAGAAATCGTCTTCCTCCTCCTCGAGCGCGGGAAGGGCATCCCGGTCGACGGAGAAACGGCGGTTGCGCAGGAGTTCGGCGGCGTTGCGGTCGGCGATGCCCTTGACGCGGGCGACGACGCCGTCGCCCTGCGGCCGCACCGAGACGAACTCGACGATGCGGCCATCGTCAAGCGTCACCGGGCCGTAATCGGCGACGGCTAGCGGGTCCTCGGTATAGGCGAGCACCTTCACCTCGCCGCGGATGCCATGCGCGGCGCCGAAATGGCCGAGCACGATGCGATCTTCGTCAGCCATGTCTCGTCATATCTTCCGGCCCCGAGGGCCGAGCCCCACCTTGGGCCAAAGACCCTCACCCTAGCCCTCTCCCAGGGGGAGAGGGGACTGGGCAGTGCCAGTCGCGGACGGCCCTCGTCTGCGACATCCATCCGTGCGATCGCTCCCTCTCCCGCTGGCGGGAGAGGGTCGGGGTGAGGGCTCTTCGCCCTACTCGGCGGCCGCGGCGGCGGCCTCGGCCTTCTTGGCCTTCTCGGCGGCGCGCTCCTGGGCCTTCTTGCCCGGCACGGCCTTCTCGGGATTGTTCTTCGGAGCGCGCTTCAGCAGGCCGGCCTCGTCAAAGAAGCGCTCGACGCGATCGGTCGCCTGGGCGCCGACCGAGAGCCAGTGCTTGGCGCGCTCGAGATCGATCACGACGCGGCCGGCATTGTCCTTGGCCAGCATCGGATCGAACGAGCCGATGCGCTCGATGAAGCGGCCGTCGCGCGGGGCGCGGGCGTCGGCGACGACGATGCGGTAGAACGGACGCTTCTTGGCGCCGGCGCGGGCGAGGCGGATCTTGAGGGACATTTTCTTCTTCCTTTCGATTCAAACTGGTCTTGTGTCGATTGAACTGGATCGGCTGCGCAAGGCGGCGGGAGACCCCGCCGCCGCACGCGACTATTTCTTCTTGCCGGGATAGGGCGGCAGGCCACCGCCGCCGCCGAGACCCGGAAGCCGGCCGCCGCCGAGGCCGGGCAGGCCACCGGGAAGGCCGGGAATTCCCTTGGGGAGCGCGCCCGGCATGCCGCCGGCGCCGCCCATCTGCTTGCTGAGCCGCTCGAGCTCGGCCGGATCGATATTGGGCATGCCGCCCATGCCGCCGCCGCCCAGCGCACCCATCATCTTGCCGAGGAAGCCGCCGCCCTTCTGCTTGCCCATGGCCTTCATCATGTCGGCCATCTGGCGGTGCATCTTGAGCAGGCGGTTGACCTCCTCCACCTTGGTGCCCGAGCCGGCGGCGATGCGCTTCTTGCGGCTGGCCTTCAGGATGTCGGGATTGCGGCGCTCTTCCCTGGTCATCGACGAGATGATGGCGATCTGGCGCTTCATCATCCCGTCGCCGAGATTGGCACCCTCGATCTGCTTCTTGATCTTGCCGACGCCGGGCATCATGCCGAGCATGCCCTGCATGCCGCCGATCTTCTCCATCTGGCGGAACTGATCCGCGAGATCGTCGAGATCGAAGATGCCCTTGCGCATCTTCTCGGCCGCCTTGGCGGCCTGTTCCATGTCGATATTCTGCGCCGCCTTCTCGACGAGCGAGACGATGTCGCCCATGCCGAGGATGCGGTTGGCGACGCGGCCGGGATGGAAATCCTCCAGCGCGTCCGACTTCTCGCCCGTGCCGAGCAGCTTGATCGGCTTGCCGGTGACGGCGCGCATCGAGAGCGCGGCGCCGCCGCGGCCGTCGCCATCGGCGCGCGTGAGCACGATGCCGGTGATGCCGACCCGCTCGTCGAAGGAACGGGCGAGATTGACGGCGTCCTGGCCGGTGAGGCTGTCGGCGACGAGCAGGATCTCGTGCGGCTTCGCGATGGCCTTGATCTCGGCCATCTCGATCATGAGCGGCTCGTCGATATGCGTGCGGCCGGCGGTGTCGAGGATGACGACGTCATAGCCGCCGAGCTTCGCCGCCTGCAGCGCGCGGGTCGCGATGGCGGTCGGCGACTGGCCGGCGACGATCGGCAGCGTGTCGATGCCGTTCTGCTCGCCGAGCACGCGCAGCTGCTCCTGCGCGGCCGGACGGCGCACATCGAGCGAGGCCATCAGGACCTTGCGCTTCTGCTGCTGCGTCAGGCGGCGGGCGATCTTGGCCGAGGTCGTCGTCTTGCCCGAGCCCTGCAGGCCGACCATCATGATCGGCACCGGCGCCGGGGCGTTGAGATCGATCGGCTCGGCCTCCGAGCCCAGCATCTCGACGAGCTGGTCGTGGACGATCTTGACGACCATCTGGCCGGGCGTCACCGAGCGGATCACGTCGGCACCGACAGCGCGGCTGCGCACCTTGTCGGTGAAGGAGCGCACCACATCGAGCGCGACGTCGGCCTCGATCAGGGCGCGGCGCACCTCGCGCATCGCTTCCGTGACATCGGCCTCCGACAGCGCACCGCGGCGGGTGAGCTTGTCGAAGATGCCGGAAAGGCGCTCGGACAGGGTGTCGAACATCGGACCTTCTTCCTCAAAGGGTTCGCGACCGATCCGCCGCGGCAAATGCCATCGGCGCCCGCGGGCGCAACGCGCTGGCGGACGTGGACCTCCGGACTCTCGGTCCGGTCGGCGGCTCGGAGGAAACCTCTTCGCGAATATCCGCGGCTTCTACGTGGAAGCCGCGGCAAAGTCAATCAAGGCCCGGGATCCGGCCGATCGCGTCGGCCGGATCGGATGCGAGCCGGTCAGCCGCCCGCCACGGGGCAGTTCTTGGCCACCGCGTCGAGCGAGGCGGAGATGCCCGAGAGGGAATAGGTATCGGTCGTGTTGGTGCCGCGGCGCGACGTGCCCGAGACCGACATCGCCCGGCCCTTGCGCAGCGCGGCGAGCAGCGCCGTCTCCTCGGCGGCGTTCTCCACCCAGGCGCCATCCTCCTTGGTGAACATCGCGAATTTCTGCCCATCGACGTCGATCGTCACCTTCGAGCCTTCCTTGAACGGATAGCCGATGATGACCGAAACCTCGCCCCTCACATTCTCGGATGGACGGGCCGTGATCATGAAATAGGTCGGGTCGCGGTTCAGCCCGTCCGGCTTCTGGCTCTTCGGCTGCGACGCCGCGTAGCATACCTTGCCCTTCTTGTCGGCATAGGCATAGGCGCTCCAGTCCTTGAAGGTCCCGACCCGGTTCGGGGTCTGCGCCTCGGCGACGCCGATCGTGCCGGCAGCGACGAGCACGGCGGTCGTGATCCTCAATGCTTTCATGTCGTCTCTTCCACCCAATGACCAGCCGCCCCGCGCCGGGCCGTATGCCTGACGCTCCCGTGCATCAAACTGCGAATTCGATCTTAACATCGCGTGAACCAATAAGCATCGAACCGCGATCGAGCCCGGAAAGAGCGGGATTCCCTTGGCAATGGGGCGAGACTATGGCCTCGCGGGCCCCTCTTCGCCCCCGGCAAGGGCACGGCGGGCGGCCTCGCGGTGATGCGGCTTCAGATGAGCGCCGAGCATGGTCAGCGCCGTCATGAGCACGGTTGCGTCGTCGGCGAAGCCGAGGCCGACCAGGAAGTCGGGCACGGCATCGACCGGCATCACGAAATAGGCCAGCGCGCCGATCAGCATCGCGCGGACGCGGAACGGCGTCGCGGTGTCGAAGGCGCAGTAATAGGCGGCGACCGCGTCCTCGGCGAACGGGATCCGCTTCGCGCCGCGCCTCAGAACCTTCCAGAAATCGCGCCGCACGCGTTCGGCCCGCGCATCGTGGTCGCGGCCCGCCGGATCGTCCTTGCCGAGTATCTCGCCGTCCAGAGGACGCACCATCGCCGTCATCCCCTCAAAGCCGCGCCAACCAACGGACGCGCGCGGGAATGATATGGGATGCATGGCGGCGCGGCACAACGCCGGCCCGTCGCGGGCCGGACCCCACCGCCTCGACGGCTCGTGCTCAGCCCTTGCTGCCGGCCAGCTGGTCGATCTTCTTCTGCATCTCGTCGAGCTGGCGCTTCAGCGTGTCGAAATCGCCGTCGGGCCGGAGCTCCGCCTTCGGCTCGGCGCGCGGCGCCGCCGGCGGCGCAGCCGCGACATCGCCACGGCCGCCGCTGAACGGCAGGAACATGCGCATCGCCTGCTCGAACATCTCGGTGTTGCGGCGCACCGTCTCCTCGATCGCCGTGAAGGCGCTCGGCCCGAAGGCGTTGGCCATCTGGCTGCGCAGCTTGTCCTGGTCGCGCGTCAGGCTGTCGATCGAGAAGTCGAGATAGGTCGGCACCAGATTCTGCATCGAATCGCCATAGAAGCGGATCAGCTGACGCAGGAAGGTGATCGGGAGCAGGTTCTGCCCCTTGTTCTCCTGCTCGAAGATGATCTGCGTCAGGACCGAGCGGGTGATATCCTCGCCCGTCTTGGCGTCGTAGACGACGAAGTCTTCGCCCGTCTTCACCATGACGGCGAGATCTTCGAGCGTCACATAGGTCGATGTGCCGGTATTGTAGAGACGACGATTCGCATACTTCTTGATCGTCGTCGGTTCCTGTTCCTTGGCCATACCCGCTCCCGATGTCGCCGCCGGCCCGACCGGCCCGGCCAGGCAGGACCGGCCCCCGGCCGGTCTGGCGGAATTCCTCCCCGCAACCAGCAAGATAGGGACTTTTTTGCACCACCGCCAACGTTTTGTGCGACGCATTGCTGCAGCTTTGCTGCGCACACGATGCGGCGCAGCACGGCGGCCCGCCGCGCTTCGGTTGACAAGCCTCGCGAGGCCGGGCTTGGATCGGCGGCAAGACAGCGCCGCATCGGGGGATGAGGCGATTGGCCGGAAGGCCGCAGGCATCCGCCCGGCCGGAAGGCCGCAGCCATCAAGGAGAAGGCCATGGCTCTTTCCAACGACATCGTCATCGCCGCGGCTGGCCGCACGGCCGTCGGCGCCTTCAATGGCGGCTTCGCTGCGACGCCGGCCCATCAGCTGGGCGCGACCGTCATCAAGGGCGTGCTGGAGCGCGCCGGCGTCGACGCCGCCGAGGTCGACGAGGTGATCCTCGGCCAGGTCCTCACCGCCGCGCAGGGTCAGAACCCGGCCCGCCAGGCCTCGATCGCCGCCGGCCTGCCGATCGCCACCACCGCCTGGGGCCTCAACCAGGTCTGCGGCTCGGGGCTCCGGGCCGTGGCGCTCGGCATGCAGCAGATCGCTTCCGGCGACGCCGCGATCATCGTCGCGGGCGGCCAGGAGTCCATGTCGCTGTCGCCGCATGCGGCGCATCTGCGCTCCGGCACCAAGTTCGGCGACATGAACTTCATCGACACGATGATCAAGGACGGGCTCTGGGACGCCTTCAACGGCTACCACATGGGCGTCACGGCCGAGAACGTCGCACGCGAGTTCCAGATCAGCCGCGACGACCAGGACAGTTTCGCCGTCGCCTCGCAGAACAAGGCGGAGGCGGCACAGAAGGCCGGGCGGTTCAAGGACGAGATCATCCCGGTCGTCATCCCCGGCAAGAAGGGCGACACGATCGTCGACACCGACGAGCATATCCGCGCCGGCACCACGATCGAGGCGCTCGCCAAGCTGCGCCCCGCCTTCGCCAAGGACGGCTCGGTGACGGCCGGCAACGCGTCGGGCCTCAATGACGGCGCCGCCGCGCTGGTGCTGATGACCGCCGAGGAGGCCGCGAGGCGGGGCATCACGCCGCTGGCGCGCATCGCCTCCTGGGCGACAGCCGGCGTCGACCCGAGCGTGATGGGCACCGGCCCGATCCCGGCCTCGAAGAAGGCGCTGGAAAAGGCCGGCTGGTCGAGGGACGACCTCGACCTCGTCGAGGCCAACGAGGCCTTCGCGGCGCAGGCCTGCGCCGTCAACAAGGGTCTTGGCTGGGACCCCGCCAAGGTCAATGTCAATGGCGGCGCCATCGCCATCGGCCATCCGATCGGCGCGTCCGGCGCGCGCATCCTCGTGACGCTCTTGCACGAGATGGCGCGGCGCGACGCCAAGAAGGGCCTCGCCACGCTGTGCATCGGCGGCGGCATGGGCATCGCGCTCACCGTCGAGCGCTGAGAGAAACCGCCGGCAAAGACCGGCAGCGTCTGCAGGGGGAGGATCCATGAGCAGAGTTGCGCTCGTCACAGGTGGCACGCGCGGTATCGGCGCGGCCATCGCCACCGCGCTCAAGGCGGGCGGCTACACCGTCGCCGCGACCTTCGCCGGCAATGTCGAGAAGGCGAATGCCTTCAAGGCGGAGACCGGCATCGCGGTGTTCCAGTGGGACGTGGCCGATCCCGCCGCCTGCGAGAGCGGCATCGCCGCAGTGACGGCCGAGCTCGGCCCGGTCGACATCCTCGTCAACAATGCCGGCATCACCCGCGACGGCTGGTTCCACAAGATGGACCATGCCGCCTGGAAGGCCGTCCTCTCGACCAATCTCGATTCGATGTTCACGATGTCGCGGCCGGTGATCGAGGGCATGCGCGAGCGCGGGTTCGGCCGCATCATCAACATCTCGTCGATCAACGGACAGAAGGGCCAGCTCGGCCAGGTGAACTACGCGACCGCCAAGGCGGGCGTCATCGGCTTCACCAAGGCGCTGGCGCTCGAGAACGCGCGCAAGGGCGTGACGGTCAACTGCATCTGCCCCGGCTATATCGACACCGACATGGTCGCCGCCGTGCCGGAGAAGGTGCTGGAAGGGATCATCGCGCAGATCCCGGTCGGCCGGCTCGGCAAGGCCGAGGAGATCGCCGCGGCGGTGCTCTATCTCGCCTCCGACGCCAGTGCCTTCATGACCGGCGCCGTGCTCACCATCAATGGCGGCCAATACATGGCCAATGGCTGATTGAGCCGCGAGCCGGGCGGCGCGGCGCGCCGTCCCGGGCTCCGGAAGCCTATTTGCGGTTCTCGCTGAGGCTCGCGAGGATGCGCTTGAAGTCGAGGTCGAGATCGCTGTCCGAATCCTCGGCCGCCTTCGGCGCCTCGGCACCGGCGCGCGCCGGCTTGATCTCCTCGGTGATCGCCGCGAGCAGCGACAATTCGAACGGATCGAGCTCGGCCTCGGTGGCCGGCACCGGCTTCGGCGGCGCCGGGCGGGCGACAGGCGGACGCACCGCAGGCGCGACGCGGGCCGGCGGCGTCTCGTCGGCATCGGCCGTCTCGTCGCCGTCCTCGGCATCGGCGAGCGCGCGAAGCTCTTCCTCGGTCTCGGGCACCGGCTCCGGCGCCACGGCGGCAACCGTCACGGCAACGGCCTCGACGGTCTCGGCGGTGTCCACCGCCACGGCCTCGACCGCCACCACCTCCGCCACTTCGGCGGGCGGCACCACGTCCGTCTCCGCCGCGAGCACGGGCTCGGCCGGAGCCTCGGCCGCGCTCTCCGGCGCTGCCGGGATCGACGGCGCCGGCTCGGCGACCGTCTCGGCCTCCAGCGGACCGGCGATGATCTCGGCCGCCTCGGCAACCGGCTCTGCAGGCGCGTCGTCCGCGACGACCGACTCAGGCCGAACGACCTCAGGCGCCGCCTCGGCGGTCTTCGACGGGGCCGGCTCGGCACCGGAAACGCCGCCGGCGATCCAGGCGCCGATCTGCCGCTCGACGCGCGGATCGATGGCGATGCCGGCCTGGCGCGCGAGATAGACCACCTGCTCGCGGAAGACGTCGGCGAGCTTCTCCGGCGTATCACCGTCCGAGAAGACATGGCCCTTCAGCGCCAGGCCCTTCACCACGAAGGCGATCTGCCGGCGCGAGGCGCGGCGGCCGGAGGCGATCAGCCGCGCGGCGACATTCTCGGCCGTGGAGAGGAAATGATAGCCGTTCTCCGCGATCTCGTCCTTGAGCGCCCGGAAGAGCTCGGCATAGACCTTGGGCGGAAAGAGCGGGACATTGGTGGCGGCATGGACACGCCGCGCCAGCGCCGCGAGGTCCTCGCGCGCCGGCAGCGCCTTCGGCGCCTCCTCGTCCTCGGCCTCGCCGGCATCGGGGATGTCGAGCCCCTGCAGCAGCGTGACGAGCGCCTGCTCCTCGATGATGCCATCGGCGATGGCGCGGTAGCCGGAAGCGGTCTGCCCCGGCGCGAAGATCGTGGCGGCGCGGTTATGCGCCTTCAAGCGATAGATCAGCGGCGAGAAATCGGACTCAGCCGCGAGAAGGATGAATTCGTCGAAAGCCGTCGGATGGCCGAGCGCGTCGATCGTGTCGAGCGTGATCTGCACTTCGGCCGAATTGCGCTCGCGGCCGGCAAGGGTCGGGCAATCGACGATCTGGAAGCCCTGCATGACGAAGGCGTCGCGGCCACGACCGATCAGCCGCGGATCGGCATAGCAGCGGCGCATGAGCACGCGGCGGCGCTGATTGCCGAGCGACCCCGACCCGACCAGCGCGCCGGCCTCGATGGCATCGAGCAGCGCGCCGGGCCGCGCGGCCAGCCGCCGCGCGAGCTGCGGATCGCGGGCATGCAAAGCGAGATGCAGGCTGTCATAGTCGATGAAGAGGACGCTCTTCAGAATTTCGGTCATGAAGTCTCCCCGGGGACTGCCGGCGATACGCACTGGGACTCGTCCGGCGGGGGATGCCGGCGGGCGGCGCCCGCGGCTCGCTGGGGAGCCGCGGGTCGGGTCGGAACCTTGGTCCGCTTGGCCGGCAGCGTCAATGCCGGAAATGGCGCATGCCGGTGAAGACCATGGCGAGCCCGGCCTCGTCGGCGGCGGCGATCACGAGATCGTCGCGCATCGAGCCGCCCGGCTGGATCACCGCCGTCGCACCCGCCGCCGCTGCCGCGAGCAGGCCATCGGCGAAGGGGAAGAACGCATCGGAGGCGACCACGGAGCCGATGGCGAGGCTCTCGGGAAGACCCGCCGCCGTCGCCGCCTCGGCGGCCTTGCGCGCCGCGATGGTGGAGGAATCGACTCGGCTCATCTGGCCGGCGCCGATGCCGACGGTGGCGCCGTCCTTCGCATAGACGATGGCATTCGACTTCACATGCTTGGCGACGCGGAAGGCGAAGAGGAGATCGTCGAGTTCGGCCGCGCTCGGCTGCCGCTTGGTGACGACCTTCAGATCGGCCCGGGCGACATGGCCGGCATCGCGGTCCTGCACCAGCATGCCGCCCGAGACGGAGCGGAAGGAAAGGCCGCCCGCGGTCGGGTCCGGCAATCCGCCGGTGACGAGCAGGCGAAGGTTCTTCTTGGCGGCAACGATCGCGACGGCTTCGTCCGTGGCGTCGGGGGCGATGATGACCTCGGTGAAGATCTCGACGATCTTCCGCGCCGCTTCCGCGTCGAGCGTCCGGTTCAGCGCCACGATGCCACCGAAGGCCGAAACGGGATCGCAGCGAAGCGCCCGCTCATAGGCCTCGACGAGGCTGGAGCCGGTGGCGACGCCGCAGGGATTGGCGTGCTTGATGATCGCGACGGCCGGCGCCGCCGCCGGGTCGAACTCCGCCACCAGCTCGAAGGCGGCGTCGGTGTCGTTGATGTTGTTGTAGGAGAGCTGCTTGCCCTGCAGCTGGCGCGCGGTGGCGACGCCGGGCCGCTGCTCGCCTGTCACGTAGAAGGCGGCGCGCTGGTGCGGGTTCTCGCCGTAGCGGAGGCTTTCCGCGAGCTTGCCGCCGAGGGCACGCCAGGCCGGGGCCGGCTCGTCGAGCGCGGCGGCGAACCAGGTCGAGACGGCGGCGTCATAGGCGGCGGTGCGCGCGAAGGCCTTGGCGGCGAGGCGGCGGCGATAGGCGAGCGTCGTCGCGCCGTCATGCGCCGCGAGTTCGGCGAGCAGCCCGTCATAATCCGCCGGATCGACGAGGATCGAGACGAAGCCGTGGTTCTTGGCGGCGGCGCGCGTCATGGCCGGGCCGCCGATGTCGATATTCTCGACAATGGTCGGCAGGTCGCTGGTGGAGGCGATCGTCTTCTCGAACGGATAGAGATTGGAGACGACGAGGTCGAAGGGCTCGATGCCATGCTCGACGAGTTCGGCGGCATGCACGGGATCGTTGCGCAGCGCCAGGAGGCCGCCATGCACCTTCGGATGCAGCGTCTTCACCCGCCCGCCGAGGATCTCCGGAAAGCCGATCAGGTCGGCGATGTTCATGACTGGCAGGCCGACGGAGACGATCGCCTTCGCCGTGGAGCCGGTCGCGAACAGGCGCACCCCGGCGGCGTGCAGCGCACGCGCGAGATCGATCGCCCCGGTCGTATCGAACACCGAGAACAGCGCGCGCTGCATGGGAACGCGATCGGGCAGGTCGACCTTCGGCGGGGGAACGGCCATCTTCACCTCTGGGCAGGACGTCGGAGCGGAAACGGGACGGGCGCGCGATAGCACGATTTCCCGCCGCCCGCACCCCCGCTCACGCCTGCGGCGTCGCCTCGCCCTCGACGTCCTCGGCGAGCTCCATCTCGGAGAAGGGCGAGGCTTCCCCATCGCCCTCGCCAGGCTCGCCGGCAATGGTGTCAGGCTCTTCCGGCCCAGCGTCTTCCTCCGGCCAGGCATCGGCGACATAGTGGCCGGGACCGGCCACCTGCTCGAAATGCCAGCGCACGGCGGGGAACTGCATGGCCCGTCCATGCACGACGATCTGCTCGGCGCGCCGGTTGCCGCGGATATCGGAGAGGCGGATGCTCTCCTCGATCATCACGTCATGGCCCGGCGCCTCGAAGACGAAGCCGGAGCCGTCCGGCAGGATGAGCAGAACGCCCTCTCCCGTCTCCAGCCGGCTCGCCTCGACGGAGGGATGGAGATGGAAGCGGATCGCGAAGGCGTCCTTGCCGCCGAGCGCCAGCGGTGCGCCCGAGGGATTGGTGAAGCTGTCCTTGCCGTCGAGCCGGAGCCCGTCCGGCCGCATGGCGAGGCGGCGCTCGTGGCGGATGCCGTAGCGCTCGACATAGCCGTCATGGGCGGCGGTGATGCGGGTGTGCCGCTTCTCGTCGAGCCGCGTCAACTCGACCTTGCCGGGTCCGGCGACGATGACCTCGCCGAGGCGGTTCGCCAGCACGCCGCCGGTGAGGAAGCGGCAGGACGAGGCGTCGTTGAAGGTGACGGTGGAATGCGCGGCGGTGGCGCGGGCGAGGCGGCGGAGCGCGGCGGCGCCCGGGCCGGGAATGCCGCAATTGACGACGATCGGCTGGCGGCCGACGCTCATCTCGAAGGCAAGGCAGCCGGCATGCGCCTCGCGCGACAGAGCGGGCGGCGGCGGCGGGCCGGTATCGGCGATGAGCACGGTGTCGCCGGCATCGATGCGCTGGTAGCCGGAATGCGGGGCGTTGCGGACCGGGGCGCCGCGCGCATCGTCATAGGCGAGGACGGCGGCGAGGAGGCCGAGCTCGGTCTCGCCCATGCCGTTGAACTTGGCGAAGGCGCCGTCGCCGAGGCGGAAGAAGCGCAGCATCGGCATCATCCGGTCGATCGCCCCGAGCAGGGCCGGCGAAGGCTGCATGCCCCGCGCGGTGAAGGCCTGCCTGAGCGGCAGGAGATCGACGAGGATGTCGAGCACGGCGCCGGGATTGCGGCTGACATGACCGCCATCGGGCAGGATCTGCCGCGCCAGTTCATGATCGACGAAGCGCGCCGCCTGCCGCACGAAGCGGTTCTGGTCGGCGAGCGACAGCGCGGCGGCGGCGAGCGCCAGGGCGACGGAGAGGCGCGGCCGCCCGGGCGGCACGTCATGCGCTACGCGGCGGAGCGAGCGCACCTGCCGCGTCAGCGATCGCATGAAGCGGCGATAGAAGCCGTGGTCGCAGCCTTCCAGCACCAGCGGCGTCTGCGCCAGCCAGGAGGAGATGCGCCGCGCCATCACGACAGGGTCGGTGGCGATGCGGTCATGGCTCTTCTGGAAGCGGATCCACTCGTCGATCAGCGCCCGCGCATTCTGACGCGAGACCGCGAGATCGGAGGCGCGCAGGTGCCGCAGCCAGCCGAAGCCGTGCAGCCCCGCCGCCCAGGCCCGCGACGGCGGCTCGACCTCGAACACGGAGAAGCCGGAAACGTCGACGGCCTCGCCGGCGAAGACATAGCGGCCGGCATAGATGTCGTGCGCGATCGTCGGATCGGCGGTCCGGAGGTCGGTCGGCGCGATGACGAGACGGTCGGGCGCCGGGCCGAGATAGCGCCAGCCATAGAGCGGACCGGCATGGAAGGCGTAGCGCGAGCGGCGCCAGGCCGAAGCCAGCGCGAAGCGGACGACCCGCCCCTGCCCTGCCC
>Ga0209930_1003890_pt1 | contig 14144 bp, 9 predicted proteins | sample ThiBiot_500_biof_2_FD_183948 | JGI IMG/M metagenome (GOLD analysis project Ga0209930, IMG submission 183948) | Wastewater bioreactor microbial communities from Cape Town, South Africa - Thiocy_cont_500_biof (SPAdes) | ecosystem: Engineered > Bioreactor > Thiocyanate-remediating >... | reverse complement strand
GGTGGTGTTGACATAGCTGTTGGGATCGTCGGGATCGCTGCTCATCAGGTTGCGCACCGTCTCGCGCGACCAGCTGTTTTCGTCGATGCCGAAGACGGTGAAGACGTAGCCGCGCAAGCGGTCGTTGTTCAGGACGTCATCGACCGATTTCACGCTGTCGATGGCGATGTTGTAGTAGCGCGTCTCCTCGGCCAGCGCATCCGACTGGTTCTGGATGGTGGTGTTGTAGAGATCGACCATCTCGTCGGTCTGCACCGTCGTCTGGGCGATCGCCTTGTCTCCGCTGGAAAAGGAGAAGGCGGCGGCGAAATCGCGGTAGCGCGAATCGGTCAGGCTGTTGGCGAAACTGGAGGAATCGGTGAGATCGCTCTGCAGCACCTTCTTCATGAAGGCCTTGGCGTAAATCATGTCCTCGAGGCCGTAGGCGGTCATCGCATATTGATACAGCCGGTCGTTCTTCATGAACTCGTCCAGCGATTTCACCTTGCCGATATTGTCCTTGTAATAGGCGGCATCGCGGGCCACCTGCGCCTGATCCGCGACACGGGTGAGCGACTGTTTCAAATTGCGCACCACCAGATTGTAGCTGAGATAGGTCGAGACCATGGGACACCTTTCGAGCCGAAGCCATTTGGATCCGGTTGTAGAAAGCCTGGCTTGCATGGGGCTTTACGGGGCTTTCGCGTCCCTTGATGCGCAAGGGCCGCAAGCGGCCCGCGCATCAGGACGGAACAGTTTTCAGACTTTGCAAACCCTGACAGGTTCGTATTCGCTAACCATCTGACATCGCAAAGCTTTCTTAACCGCGATTTTTAAGCCGCAGGTCAAGGAGCGGCGGCTATCTTGCCCCCATCAGAGGACGAAAAGTCCCGCGGGATGCCGAACACGACGGCTCTCAAGGTATAAACAAGGGTAAGAAACGATGACGAACACGGTGATGAAGCCCGCATGGGCAGGAACGACGCTCAGGGTCGATCCGACGCGCTTTCCGCAGCAGGTGAGCCTTTCCGCCCGGACCGACAGCGGCGGCGTCACGATCACGCTCGACGAACGCGGCGCCGTGATGCGCAAGGTTCTCTCCGGCAGCGGCCTGCCGCTGTCGATCGCGCTGCCGGCCCGCGCCTTCAAGGGCGTCGCCGCCCGCGCCATCGACCATGGCAACGGCCAGGTGACGGTGACGCTGGAGCTGCATCACGACGATCCGGATCTGTGCATTCCGCTGCTCGTCGCCCACGATCTCTGCGATATCGCCGCCGACTGGCGCAGCTGGTCGCAATTCTACAAGATCCCGATGCTGATGGTCGAAGCCGACGGCGTCGCCCGGCCGCTGGAAGATCATCTCGGCGACGTGCGCACCGATGCGGCCAAGCCGCGCCGCCGCCATTCGCATTTCGCCGCGCGCCGCCCGCGTTTCCTCGTGCGCCGCCGCACCGGCAAGCTCGGCGTCGCCATGCGCATCGAGGGACGCGAGATCATCGCCCGCAGCTGACGCGTTTCCCCAACCGGCGAAGCGAACGAAAGCACGCTTCGCGCGTTATGAATGTACAGACCTCCGCGATCCACCGCGAAGACGCCGTCCCCTCCCATCCCTGCGGAGGGGACGGCGTTTGTATTTATCCGGCGAAGGGAATGGCGAGCGTCAGCCCGAGAAACAGGATAGCCCCGACCCGGTTGTTCGACTTGAACAGGGCAAGGCAATCGGCGGGATCGTCGATGTCGAGCACGGCGATCTGCCAGACGAGCAGGATCGCGGCGGCGAGCCAGCCGAGATAGGCCGGAAACGCCGCGCCGCCGGCGATGAAGGCGATCAACAGCAGAAGCAGCGTCAGCCCATAGAGCAGGATCAGCCACCAGCGCGTCGCATCGCCGAACAGGCGGGCGGTGGAGCGCACGCCGATCAGCGCATCGTCCTCCTTGTCCTGATGGGCATAGATCGTGTCGTAACCGATCGTCCAGGCGATCGCCGCGATGTAGAGAGCGATCGCCGCGAAGGAGATTGATCCGAAGACCGCCGACCAGCCGACCAGCGCGCCCCAGGAAAAGGCAAGTCCCAGAAAGAATTGCGGCCAGTCGGTGAAGCGTTTGGCGAAGGGATAGATCGCGACGATACCGAGCGACAGGATACCGAGAAAAATGGTGAAGCCGTTGAACTGCAACAGCACGATCAACCCGACAAGCGCTTGCAGCAACAGGAAAATCTTCGCCTGCAGCCGGCTGACGCGACCGGAGGGCAGCGGGCGCGAGCGGGTGCGCGCCACCTGCATGTCGATATCGTGGTCGACGATATCGTTATAGGTGCAGCCCGCACCGCGCATGGCGACCGCGCCGAGGAAGAACAGGAAGAGGTGGAAGACGAAGCGGCCGAAGGAAAATGCGCCTTGCGCCATCGCCGCATTGCCGGCCAGCGCCGCCGACCAGAAGCAGGGCCACATCAGCAGTTGCCAGCCGATCGGCCGGTCCCAGCGGGCGAGCTGCGCATAGGGCCACAGCCAGCGCGGCAGCAGCCGGTAGACGAAATTTCCCGAGGGAGCGTCGGCGACGCGGCCGGGCGAAACGATATCGGACAGCATGGGCGATTCCTGCGGCGTTCTTCGTTCAAACGCTCTACAGCATCGCCGTCAGGTTCGAAATCCCTTTTCGCCCTGGTCGCCAGCCTTCAGTCGAGGGTGAAGCCGAACTTGTAGGTGGCGGAGAGGCCGATCAGGAGCTGGTCGCGCGCGCCGCGTTCGCGCACCAGGCTGCTATCGGCGGAGGGGCCGGTCAGACGGCGATATTCGGTAAAGGCGCTGGTGGTGATCGCGTCCGTCGCCTGCCAGGTGAGCGCCGCACCTGCGCCGAGCGAATGCACGCCGCTCCCCGGCTCGTATTGGCTGAGGCCGGATTTGGCCGATTCGGCGGCATCGACGCCGTAATAGGCATCGAAGAACTTGGCGCTGGCGAGGGTGGCGCGCGGGCCGCCGGAGAGGCGCAGGGTCGGCGTGATATCGGTGAAGGCATCGACGGCGAGATCGGCGACGACGCCCTGATGGCTGCGGATACCGTGGCGGACTTCGGCGCGCGCCCGCAGCCAGTCGGTCGGATAGACCTCGACGAAACCGCCGGCCTCCAGCCCCCAGCGCACTTCGGACAGGCCGACCAGCTCGGCATCGGTGCCCTCGTCGCGCTTGGTCACCAGCTTGCCGACGATGCCGGCGCGCACCGCGCCATTGTCGAACAGCGAGACGGACGGATTGTCGTTGCGCGAGGAAAACCGCACGGCGGGCCCGACCTTGCCGACCGAGAACATCGGCGCGAATTGCAGCTTGCGGCTGTTGGCACCCTCGAAGCGCGGCGCGGAGAAAGCAGCGCCACCCACCGACACGTACCAGTCCCCGGACCACCAGGGCCGGCCATCACCGGCACAGGCGGACGACGCCGACGAAAGCAGCACCGCCGCGGCGGCGGCGGAGGCGAAGAACCTGAGCATGAGGGCACCCCTTTGACGCAAGACAGAACCGGCCGGCGCCTCGGCCGGTGGATTTTCACGCAACCTAAACCGTGTGGCTTACCAGCCTGTTAACCAAGGGGCGTGGCGCGCACTGCGCGCACCGGTATAGGGCTTCAGAACGCCACCCTCTCCAGCGGCGGCCGGGTCGCCTCGAATTGCTTGAGCACGGCCTCCCGCTCCTGGATGTAGTTACGGTTGTCGGGCGTGGCGAATTGCTGACGGGCGATCTGCATCTGGAAGACGAACAGCTCGTCCCAGCGGAAGGCGATTTCGGAGCCCGCGAGATAGAATTCCCACATGCGGAAGAAGCGCTCGTCATAGAGCGCCACCGCCTCCGCCTTGCGGGCGACGAAGCGCTCGCGCCAGGCCCGCAGCGTCTGGGCATAGTGCAGCGGCAGGATCTCGACATCGCGCACCAGAAGCCCCGCCTTTTCCACCGAGGGCACGACCTCGCCGACGGACGGGATATAGCCGCCAGGGAAAATGTACTTCTCGATGAAGGGATTGGTCATGTAGCTCGGCTTGGGACGGCCGATGGAATGCAGCACCATGACGCCATCCCGCGACAGCAATTCCGCCGCCTTGCGGAAGAAGCGATCGTAATGGGTGCGGCCGACATGCTCGAACATGCCGACCGAGACGATGCGGTCGTAGGTCTGGGATTTCAGGTAGCGGTAATCCTGCAGCTCGAACCGCACGCGGTTCGACAGGCCGCGCCTGGCGGCGCGGTCGCGCGAGACCTTGAGCTGCTCTTCGCTGAGCGTGATGCCGGTGACGTCGGCGCCGACGGCTTCCGACAGATACATCGCCATGCCGCCCCAGCCGGAGCCGATTTCCAGAATGGACTGGTCGGGCTCCAGCAGCAGCTTGGCGGCGATATGCCGCTTCTTGGCGAGCTGCGCCTCGTCCAGGCTGATGCCAGGCGGATTGAAATACGCGCAGGAATACTGCCAGTCCTCGTCGAGGAACAGGTCGAACAGTTTTGCGCTCAGGTCGTAATGATGGGCGACGTTGTAGCGGTTGCGGTTGATCGGGTTGCGGGCGGCGATCTGCGACACCACCGTGCGGCCGATCAGCCGCGCCGCCATCAGGGGAGAAAACACCTCGTTGATAGTGTTGCCCTTCACCAGTTCGAGGAAATCATAGATGCTGCCCTGCTCCATGACGAAGCGGCCATCCATGAAAAGCTCGCCAAGCTTCAGCGTCGGGTCGGCGGCCAGTTCCGCCTCGGCCGCCGCGTCCGCCAGCCGGATACGCACTGCCGTCCCCCCGCCATCGCCATAGACGACCGTTTCGCCCGAGGCATAAACGATCGTCAGGTTTCCCTTGCGGACGATGCGACCGATCAGACCACGCAAATCCAATGACATGCAAAACCCCCAAACCTTGACCGGCATCGAAAAGGCGCCGGCAGGCCGGCGTCGATGCGCAAACCTAACGAGCCGCAACCTCTCAAGGGCTTGAGGCTCCGCAATCATGAAAAGCGGATCGGCAGTCGTTTCGGGAGGCTTGCATGGACTGGCGGGAATGGAAGGCACGGCCATATTCCGGCCGCTTCCCACGCATTCAGGCACAGACTGCAAGCCTCTCGCTCTTCGGTTGGGGATCGTCCCGAAGCAGGCAACCGGTCGGTCTGGCAGGCCTGGCCAGTTGTCGGCTCCGGCCAATCCTGCAATCATACAAGAACTGACGGAACCAGACTCTTCACACTGAAAAAATCTATGCCGGCCTTAGCAAATGACAAGTCGATTCCGGCGATTCCGAATGCTCTTGTCAGGACTGTTGCAGAACAACAACAGTCCCGACGCTTTACGGTAAACAAGCGCTATTTGCGCTGCATTGCCGCGGCCAGCGCAGCGCCGAGACTCCCTTGCGTTTCCGGCTTCTTGCCGGCCTGCGATGGCTTTCCACCGGGCTTGAGGCCGCCGGACTTGGGGCCGCCGCCGGACTTGGCATCGCGGGATGGCGAGGACGGCATGGTGCCATCATCCTTGCGCATCGACAGGCCGATGCGCTTGCGCTTGGCATCGACCTCGACCACCCGCACCTTGACGATATCGCCGGCCTTGACCACCTCATGCGGATCCTTGACGAAGCGGTCGGCGAGCTGGGAGACATGCACCAGCCCGTCCTGATGCACGCCGATATCGACGAAGGCGCCGAAGGCGGCGACATTGGTGACCGTGCCCTCCAGCACCATGCCGGGCACGAGGTCGGAAATTTCGTTCACACCCTCGGCGAAGGTCGCGGTCTTGAAACTCGGGCGCGGGTCGCGACCGGGTTTTTCCAGTTCGGCAATGATATCGCGCACAGTCGGCAGACCAAAAGTCTCGTCCACGAACTGGCGGGGGTCGAGACCCTTCAGCACCTGGCTGTCGCCCATCAGGCTGCGCAGGTCGCGACCGCAGGCGGCGACGATCTTCTTGGCGACGCCATAGGCTTCCGGGTGGACGGAGGACGCATCCAGCGGCTCCTTGCCACCCGGAATGCGCAGGAAGCCGGCGCATTGCTCGAAGGTGCGGTTGCCGAGGCGCGGCACCTTCAAGAGATCCTTGCGGCTGGCAAACGGGCCGGTCTGGTCGCGATGGGCGACGATGGATTCGGCAATCGACGGCCCGAGACCGGAAACGCGGGCCAGCAGCGGCGGCGAGGCCGTGTTGAGATCGACGCCGACGGCATTCACCGCATCTTCGACCACCGCATCCAGCGAGCGGCTGAGACGCTGCTGATCGACATCGTGCTGATACTGGCCGACACCGATGGATTTCGGGTCGATCTTGACCAGCTCCGCCAGCGGATCCTGAAGGCGGCGCGCAATGGAAACCGCCCCGCGCAGCGACACGTCGATGTTGGGGAATTCCCTGGCCGCCGTTTCGGAAGCCGAATAGACCGAGGCGCCGGCTTCCGAAACGATGACCTTGGTCGGCTTCGGCGCCGGCAGGGCGGCGAGCATGTCGGCCACCAGCTTTTCCGTCTCGCGGCTGCCGGTGCCGTTGCCGATGGCGATCAGCTCGACCTTGTGCTTGCGGATCAGCGATGCCAGCTCGGCCTGCGTGCCGCGCACGTCGTTCTTCGGCGGGAAGGGATAGACGGTGGTGGTTTCCAAGAGCTTGCCGGTGCCGTCGACGATCGCCACCTTGACGCCGGTGCGGATGCCGGGATCGAGGCCCATGGTGGCGCGCGAGCCGGCGGGTGCGGCCAGCAGCAAATCCTTCAGGTTGCGGGCGAAGACGTGGATCGCCTCCTCCTCCGCCCGTTCGCGCAATTCGCGCATCAGGTCGAGGGAGAGCGAGACGGAGAGTTTGACGCGCCATGTCCAGCCTGCGACGTCGGCCAGCCAGCGGTCGGCGGCACCCTTCTGGCCGATCTCGTAGGCGTTGGCGATCATCCGCTCGACGGGTTTGACCGCCGACGTGTCCTCCGCGTCGACATCGATGGTCAGCGCCAGCACTTCCTCGTTCCAGCCGCGCAGCATGGCGAGCGCGCGGTGGCCGGGAACGGTCGCCCAGCGTTCGGCATGGTCGAAATAATCGGCGAATTTTTCACCCGAGGCCTGCTTGCCGTCGACCACCTTGGCGCGCAGGAAAGCGCGGTCTTTCATATAGTTGCGCAGGCGGCCGAGCAGGTCGGCATTCTCGGTCATGCCTTCGGCAATGATGTCGCGTGCGCCTTCCAGCGCCGTCTTCACATCCGCCACATCGGCCGACAGATAGGTTTCGGCCAGTTTCGCCGGCTCGGCAGCGCGGTTTGCGAGGATGGCCTCGGCCAGCGGGGCAAGCCCGCGCTCGCGGGCGATTTCGGCACGGGTGCGGCGCTTCGGCTTGTAGGGCAGATAGAGATCTTCCAGCTCCGCCTTGGTGACGGCGGCGTCGATCTTGCCGCGCAGTTCCTCGGTCATCTTGCCCTGGCCGTCGATACTGTCGAGGATCGCCTTGCGCCGCGCGCCGAGTTCGCGCAGGTAGACCAGCCGCTCCGACAGCGTGCGCAACTGGGTGTCGTCCAGCCCGCCGGTCACTTCCTTGCGGTAGCGGGCGATGAAGGGCACGGTCGCGCCTTCGTCGAGCAGGCCGATGGCGGCCGTCACCTGTCCCGCGCGGGCGTTGATTTCCGAGGCGATGATCGCGGCGAGAGCGGCGGTGTCTGCGGCCATGGTTCACTTCCTGTCGACGATTGCGATTCGGCCGAAGATAGCGATGCAAGCCGGCCAGACAACGTTTTCCTTGGCCGCGCCCACAGGAAAGCGCCGCACCCTTCCCACCTTCGGCCCTTGACCTTTGGCCCCCGCGCCCTTAACCCGCCAGAAGTCGGAAAGGAAGGGACAAGCGATGAAGGTTCTGCTGATCGGATCGGGTGGACGCGAACATGCGCTGGCATGGAAACTGAAGCAATCGCCGCTTCTGACCGAACTCTTCGCCGCGCCGGGTAATCCGGGCATCGGCGAATGCGCCACCCTGCTCTCGCTCAATACCGACGATCATGCCGCCGTCCTGAGCTTCTGCCGCGAGGCAGACATCGACCTCGTCGTCGTCGGGCCGGAAGCGCCGCTGGTCGCCGGGCTTGCCGATGCGTTGCGTGCCGGCGGCATCGCCACCTTCGGACCTTCGGCGGCGGCTGCCCAGTTGGAAGGCTCCAAGGGTTTTACCAAGGATCTCTGCGCCCGCTACGATATCCCGACCGGCGCCTACCAGCGCTTCAACAATGCCCCGAAAGCCAAGGCCTATATCCGCCAGCAGGGCGCGCCGATCGTCGTCAAGGCGGATGGGCTTGCCGCCGGCAAGGGCGTGACGGTGGCCATGACCGTCGAAGAGGCGCTGGCCGCCGTCGATGACTGCTTCGAGGGCGCATTCGGCGCTGCGGGCGCGGAAGTCGTGGTCGAGGCCTTCCTCGATGGCGAGGAAGCCAGCTTCTTCTGCCTCTCCGACGGCAAGACGGCTTTGGCGCTCGCCACCGCCCAGGACCACAAGCGCGTCGGCGACGGCGATACCGGTCCGAACACCGGCGGCATGGGCGCCTATTCTCCCGCCCCGGTGATGACGCCCGACATGGTCGAGCGGACGATGAAGGAGATCATCGAGCCAACCATTCGCGGCATGGCCGAAAGCGGCTACCCCTTCACCGGCGTGTTCTTCGCCGGGCTGATGATCACCGCCAGGGGACCGGAACTGATCGAATACAATGTCCGCTTCGGCGATCCGGAATGCCAGGTGCTGATGATGCGGCTGCAAAGCGACCTGTTGCCGCTGCTCAACGCCGCCGCCACCGGCACGCTGGACCGGGTCTCCGCCGAATGGAGCGACGACGCGGCGCTGACCGTGGTGCTGGCCTCCAAGGGGTATCCCGGCGCCTACGACAAGAACACGCCGATCCGCGCCCTGCCCGATCCGCAGAACGGAGCAAAGGTGTTCCATGCCGGCACAGCCATGAAGGACGGGCAACTCGTCGCGACCGGCGGCCGTGTGCTCAACGTCACCGCCCGCGGCGCGAGCGTCGGCGAAGCGCAGGCGCGAGCCTATGCCCTGGTCGATGCGGTGGAGTGGGACAACGGTTTCTGCCGCCGCGACATCGGCTGGCGGGCGGTCGAACGCGAGCGTGGCTGAAAAACCGACGCTTCGTTCAATTTTTACCGAAGATCCTGAACGGATCGAAAGGAAGCGAGCATAGTCTCCCGTTCAAAGATCGACGGGAGTTCGTTCCATGCGCTTTCATCTCATCCTCGCCACCGCCCTGATCCTTGCCGGCCCGGCGCTCGCCTCATCCATCGAGACGGTGGGCGTGACGGTGAAGGCCGGCAGCATCGTCGTCAAATCCTGCGCCGATTGCCCGGCCCCCAAGCCCGTCGTGCATCGCGACAGCTATATCGTGCCGGCGCTGCGCACGGGCACGCAGACGATCGAACTGAAGGACATCAACGGCGAGAAGAAAGTGGTGCGCACCGAGGCCTGGATGGGCGGCTCGCCGGTCGTCTATATCAGCAACCCGCCGAAGCAGGACGAGACCGCCCAGCCGGCGACAACAGCCCCGGCAACCAACCCCCCCACGGCCGTTCCCGTCGCCGACTCCATGATCAGCACGCAGACACAGGCCATCGAAGCCGCCGCCATCGGCACGACCGCCGCGCCGCCGCGCGACGGCATCGACAAGTCGGCCACCACGGCGGCGCTGGACACCGATCCGGCCGCTGCCGCACCGGTCGAAACAGCCGCAGCCGTCAAACCGCTTGACGCGTCAAAATTTGAACTTCGTTTGCAGCCATAATCGCCCCGTTCCCTGCCCCACCAGCCGATCCACCGGCCCAAGGGCCCCAGCGCCTCCGATCTCGTCCATCGGAGGCGCTTTGCGTTTCGGGTGTGAACGCCCTCTTTCGGCTTTGCAGTATGAAGCACATCGCTGCCGCAAATCCCTTCTCCCTCGGGATGCTCCGTTTCACATCACCGGTCGCATCTGCGAAAATCAGCGAACTTTGCCTGGCGCCGGCTACTCTGCCTCCAGCGCCATGATCCGCGCCGCCAATGCCTCGATCTCACTATGGGCGTAGACCGCGATCCCCTCGCGTCGCAGCAGCGCGGCAACCACGCCGTTGCCGGCATGGCGGGTGCCGGAAAACGTGCCGTCATAGATGAAGCCGGAGCCGCAGGACGGACTGCCGTCGATCAGCAGCGCGAAGCGGCAATTTTCGGCGCGCGCGAGGGCAAGCGCATTTTGCGCGCCGGCGAGGAAAGGTTCGGTGACGTCGCCGCCGGTGATTTCCAGGATGCGGGCATGGCCGTCCAGCACCGCCTTGCCATCGGCGCCGGCCTCGATTTCGGCGGGCGGGCGTGGCACGGGCAGGCCGGCGGACATTTCCGGGCACAGGGTGACCAGCCGCCTCTCGGCCCGCCAGCGGTCCATGATCGGATGGGAGAGCGGCTTGGCGCCGCCGTCATAGCGCACCGCCTGCCCCATCAGGCAGGCGCTGACCAGGATTTTTTCCGGCCCGCGCCCGCGCAATGTCAGCCGGCGATCTTGGAGAAATCGGCGACGGTGCCGGTCGCCTCGCGGATTGCCTTCAAGAGCGCCAGACGATTCGCGCGGATGGCGGCGTCCTCGTCATTGACCAGAACATCCTCGAAGAAGGTGTCGACGGGGCCGCGGAGCGTAGACAGCGCCTGCATGGCGGAGCGGAAATCTTCCGTCGCGACCGCTTCGGCGGCGGCCTTGGTGGCTTGCGTTATCGCGGCAAACAGCGCCTTTTCGGCGTCGAGCTTCAGCAGCGCCTCCGAGACGCCGTCGGCGACGACGGTGCCCTTCTTTTCCTCCGCCGCAAGAAGCTGTGTGGCGCGCTTGGTGCCGGCCAGCAGGTTCTTGCCGTCCTCGGAGGTGATGAAGGCGGTCAGCGCCTCGGCGCGGCGGGCGACCATCAACAGATCGTCGGCGTCAGGCGTCAGCACGGCATCGATGATGTCGTGGCGCGCGCCCTGATCGCGCAGGTAGACTTTTAAGCGGTCGTGGAAGAAGGAGAGCAGATCGGCGTCCTGCGTCATGGCAAGCAATGGCAGGCGGATTTTGCGTTCCAGCAGGATGCGGACGACGCCAAGCGCGGCGCGGCGCAGCGCATAGGGGTCCTTCGAGCCGGTCGGCTTCTCGTCGATGGCCCAGAAGCCGGTCAGAGTGTCGAGCTTGTCGGCCAGCGCCACCGTCAGCCCGACTTTGTCGGCCGGCAGGCGGTCGGAAGGGCCGTTCGGCTTCCAGTGATCCTCGATGGCGGCGGCAACGGAGGCATCCTCGCCCTGCAGGCCGGCATATTTGCGGCCCATGACGCCTTGAAGCTCGGGGAATTCGCCGACGGCCTCGGTGCGCAGGTCGGCCTTGGCCAGCACCACGGCGCGGTCCACCAGCGCGGCATCCGCACCGACGATGGGAGCCAGCTTTTCCGCCAGAGCGCGGATGCGGGCGACGCGTTCGCCTTGGGTGCCGAGCTTGGCATGGAAGGTGACGTTGAGCGCATCGAGCTTGGCCATGCGCTGGTCGAGCGGTTTTTTGAGATCCAGGCCGAATTTTTCGGCCGATGGCTTCAGCGTGTCGAGGTCCGGCAGGTCGCCCTGGTCGCGGGTCCAGAAATGCTTGGCGTCCGACAGGCGGGCGCGCACGACCTTGCCGTTGCCATGGACGATTTCCTTGCCGCCGTCCTTGGCCTCGATGTTCGAGACCAGGATGAAATGGTTGGAAAGGTCTTCGCTGCCCTGGCGGCGGGTGACGAAACATTTCTGGTTGGTCTTGATGGTCAGGCGGATGATTTCGCCGGGAATGGCGAGGTAATCCTCCTCGAAGGTGCCCATCAGCACCTGCGGATATTCCACAAGGCCGGAGACTTCCTCCAGCAGGCCCTCGTCCTCGACCAGATCGAGGCCGTTGGCGAAGGTCAGGTTGGCGGCGTCCTGGGCGATGATCTGCTTGCGGCGCTCGGCATCCAGCACCACCTTGGCCTTTTCGAGGCTGGCGGCGTAATCGTCGAAGCGGCGCACGGTGATCGCCTGCGGCGCATGGAAGCGGTGGCCATAGGTGACGTTGGAGGCGGTGATGCCGTCGATCTCGAAGGGGATAACGACGGTTTCGTCATGCTCCGAGCCGAAGGTGCAGACGATGGATTGCAACGGGCGCACCCAGCGGAGCGAACCGGGTTCGGCCGAGGCGGCGCCCCAGCGCATCGGCTTGCCCCAGGGGAAGTTGCGGATGATGCCGGGCATCACCTCGGCGACGATCTCTTCCGCCGCCCGGCCGGGTCTGACGACGACCGCAACGTAGAAATCACCCTTCTTCAGATCGCTCTGCACCTGCGCTTCGCTGACCGAGGCAAGCCCGGCCGAGCGGAGAAAGCCTTCGATGGCCTTTTCGTTGGCATCGGTGCGCGGGCCTTTCTTTTCCTCGCGCACATCGGCGGAGCGGGCGGTCAGGCCGCGAATGTCCAGCGTCAGGCGGCGCGGCGTCCAGTATTCGCGGGCGCCCTCGTAAGTCAGGCCTGCTTCCACCAGCGCATCGGTGACCAGCTTTTTCAGATCGCCCGCCGCCTTGCGCTGCATGCGGGCGGGAATTTCCTCGGAGCGGAGTTCGATGAGAAGATCGGGCATCGGGTCAGACTTTTCGGTTCGCAAACGGAGAGCCGCCGACTTAAAGCGCCTTGCGCTTTAAGCTTTTGTGCTGTCGCATGTCGTTATCACAAAACCGCGTACCGCAGTTTTGCGCGACAGGCTTTAGCAAGCCGGCGCGCACTTGTCATCCGTTAAGGCTTCAAAAACTGGCGGGCAGGCTACCAGCCGCCGCCCCCGCCACCGCCTCCCCCGCCGCCGGAGGAGCCGCCGGAAAAGCCGGACGAGGAGGACGACTGCGGCGCCGGCAGCGTCGAGCGGATCGTGCTCGCCATCGACGAGGAAAAGCCGCCGATGCGCTCGCCGATATTGCCATGACTGCCGGCATACCAGACAGGGCTGTAGGCGACGGCGCCCGCGGCCGCCGTCTTCAGCCATGTCTCGAAGGCCTCCGACCACGGCTTTTCGACGCCGAGGGCAACGGCATAAGGCAGCAGCGTCTCGAAATGCTGCGGCGACATGGCGGGGGCGCCGGCCATGTTCATGCGGTCCTTCTCGGCCAGCGTCAGGTATTGGCGCAACCCGTCGATACCGTCCATCATCCGCCGTCCCAGCGGTGTCGGCGCGCCCATGATGAAGAAATAGAGGATGTTGAGCAGCGCGATGCCGCCGACGCCATAGACCGGCAGGTATTCATGCGGATCGCCAAGCTCGACATAGGCACCGGCGGCGATCGCCAGCAGGATGCCGGCGCCGAAGAACATCAGCACGGCGGCGACGATGATCAGAAATATGCGGGCGACCAGCGAATTCATCTTGCGCGTCCCCGAAATCAGCGACAGCGAAATCCAGCCGATGACGACGGCGACGACCACGCCGCCGACCAGCATCGCCATCGCCGTATCCGACAGGCCGCCGAGGAAGACCACGCCGGCGATGGCGGCGAGGCTCAGCGCCGCGCCGAGGACGATATAGCCGATATTGGCCCTGTAATACTCGCCGCGATGCTCCTTCTCGATGGCGGCGCGAAACGTCTCGCCGACCGTCTTGATGCGCGCGCCATTGGCCTTGTCGATCTTCAGCGTCGCACCGGGGGAAGGCACCGTATCGAGCAGGCGCTTTTCGCCGGTTTCCAGCTTTTCGGTCACCGGCTTTTCGGTGCGGCGGATGGAGACCGAGCCGGTCAGATCCTCCAGCACCACATAGCCGCGCACGGCGAGATTGATGGCGGTGGCGGAAAAGGCCGTCCAGCCGCCGCCGGAAAATCCCTTGTTGTCGATATAGTTGACCAGCGCCGGCGAAATCCCGTCCGGCGCATCCCAGCGCGGCACCATCACGCCGGCGCTCGGATCGCGCCCGACCTTCACCCAGGACCAGAGGTAATAGAGGAAGACGGCGGCGAAGCCGCCGAGCCCGAAGACATAGGCCATGCTGTCACGCAGCGCCCAGGCGGCGTTCTGCGCCGCGCTCGGCGGGTCGATCACGCCCTTCGGCAGGCTGACGGCGAAGGTCAGGCCCTCGCCGGCCCCGAGCGGTCGGGTGGTCGAGACATCGACATGGTTGCCGGAGGCCTTCGCCGTGGCATCCTTGCCGGT
>Ga0209930_1003882_pt1 | contig 14158 bp, 12 predicted proteins | sample ThiBiot_500_biof_2_FD_183948 | JGI IMG/M metagenome (GOLD analysis project Ga0209930, IMG submission 183948) | Wastewater bioreactor microbial communities from Cape Town, South Africa - Thiocy_cont_500_biof (SPAdes) | ecosystem: Engineered > Bioreactor > Thiocyanate-remediating >... | reverse complement strand
GTCGGGCTACGCCCGCCCTACGCCGCAACCAGCGCGAACGGCACGCCCGCCATACCCGTCACACCGCTCGACAAACGGGGTCCCTTTTGGACGCCGATAGGGGGTCCTTTTTGGACGCCGATTGACATTCAAGAATCTGATGGCCGGTTCTTGGATAGATCGCAAGCTCGACGGGCGCCGAACCGCGGGTGTTGCCGGTACGGAAAAACTTCAGACAATCAGTGGGTCCCAGACTGTTCTCTCCGCATTCCAGGAGTACAGGGGTTTGAAGGGCGTCGATCGAAAGCAGGGGCGATTGTGATAGAAGTCGTTCCTTCTCACCAATGTCATAGGGATTTCCAAAACCCATGTTGGCGTAGGCTGCTTGTTGGTTTGGTCCGCCATATTCCAGCAACGCTCTGCTGTAGAAATCGACAACGCCTTCCATTGCTATGGTCGCTCGAAATGCATGCACGTTGCTGGCTGCATAAGCGGTAAGGATTCCGCCATAGCTGAAGCCAGCTAAAGCCATTCTGGATCGAGGAGTGCCGAGCCTTTTCGCCGCATAATCGACCCCTCCCAGGACGTCCTCCAGCGGGCCTTCCACATAATCCTTCCGGTCGCGGATCGCGGCTTCAAAATCACGTCCATATCCGCCGCGCCCTCTCGTGTTCGGGATCAATATAGAAAAGCCGTTCATAAGAGGGCCATAGGGAAGAAAGGGGGCGTCATCATTATAGCTATCCGGTGTAACCATGGCCGGCCCGCCTGGGACGGAAACAAGCATTGCCTGATCTGCTTGGCGACCGACTGCCCGGATAAGCACGCCGCTTATCAGGTAATCGCCGTCCTTGCTTTGCCATGATACCGCCTCAGCGCGCCAAGGAAGGCGCGGGCCGCCCGGCTGAAGGCTCAGCGCTTTTGGCGACCATAAATTCCCGGCGGTCGTGATGACTTCCCCGGGATTTTCGAGGCTATGCCGGGTCATGAGCAGCGAACCACCAATCCCGATTTTGCTTCCGCCGAAGCAATTTAATGACTGCCGCCCCAAGAGCGCCGCTGTTCCCCGAATGGCATCGACCTTGAAAACCGGACATTCCATCTGACGCATCGCGACATAGGTAAGATGTTCGGCGTCGATCCAGGTCGGAAGATAGGGGGAACCTGTCGTCTCGTCCGGCTTCGATACGATCACCTGCTCGTGGCCGGAACTACTCTGAACGACCAGTTGCAAGCCGCCTTTCAGCAGGTCTCGGCGCTCCGAGGTCAGATAGGCTATCCTTCTTCCGTCAGGAGACCAGCGCGGGTCAAGATTGGGTCCCGGTCGGTCAGACAGAACCTTGATCGCCCTAGTGACGAGATCCCACACATAGATGTTCGGCCCGGCAGGGCTCGACCTGTCCGCTCCCGATAGCTGCGCGCTGAACGCAATTTTCCGGCCATCGGGCGACCAGGAAAAATCGGCATCAAGCCCGACAAGATCATAGGCAGTCGGCACCTCGTCGACGACGGCACCGTTTGATGAATCAAGGATCGCGACACTTTGACGGGGCGTGCTTCGGCTCGAGCCATCCCAATCCAGTGATGGTTGAAAGGCGGTGCGTCGCAGACCGGCTTGGGCAGTCGTGACCAGTACGGCCAATGATTTCCCATCTGGAGACCAACGCAGATCTGCAATGGCTGCATTTTCCAGGCTGAATGCTCGGGATCGATTATCCGACAGATCGAAGACTGTAACGCCAGTCGTGACCTTCCCCCCCAGAACTGCAACGCGAGTTCCATCTGGATCGAACGAGGGGCTTGGCAACCGCAAATCCGTCACGGGCGGTCTGGAGCACGCTTACGAAATGTCGTTTGAGACCGTCCTTCAGGTCGATGGTCCACAATCTGTCGGTGATCGAATTGTCGGCAACGTTCGCAGATCGCTCAACATAAATCAGGTGCTTGCCGTCTCGCGATACATCGAACTGTGGCCGTTCCATCCACGAGCCCGGTATGCGTGGACGCTCAATGGCGTAGGCCGTAAGCCGTTCGAAGCAGGAATTGTCACTGGGCAGGGCGGCCGAGCCTGAATATGGCACCAGGCACGCCAGCGCGAGCAGATGGACTGCCTTGTTCATGACGCTCACTAGAATAGCTTACGGATCGTCACAGAAACCTGCCGTCCGATCACCGAATAGTTGGACGAGTCATATGGCGGCAGCGATGGATCGGAGTTCTCGATTGAAGCTGGCTTCTCATCCAACACATTGAGAACCGAAAGCATGATCTCGGTCCCGGCGAGTATGCCACTGGTTTTATCGGCCTTATATCTTAGCGTTGCGTCGAATGACGTGAACGATCCCACATTGAGCTCGGGGAGCGATCGAGTGTCGCTGGTTCCCCCAATATGGTTGACGAATAGAGAGGCGTCGAAGGACGTGCGGGAATATGTAAGACCTCCTTCGGCGCGCCAGTGCGGTGGGTTGAAAATGGTGCCGGCCAATCGACTGAATGGCAAGCCAGTTGCCACCTGGCGGCGGCTCTCGAGGTAACTCGCATTCGCTGATAGCTCCAGCGTCTGTGATCCACCGATGGAGAACTTATATTGGCCGGAGAGATCGATGCCTCGGGCGTTCTGGCGAGCTACATTCTGGTCCGTGGCGTCGATGATCGCCGCGAGGCTGGCTGCATCAAACGCTGCGCCAGTAAAATTGGAAAGTCCTTGAGGAAGACGAGCGATTTCTGCCTCTACAGTGGCTGACGACGGCGACAGGCGCACAAGATTGGCATATATCGGATTGTTCAGAGCGGCCGTTGCGCCGACAATTGGTACCGAAACTCTATCCTTGTACGCCACGTCAAAATAGCTCGCCTGCAAATGCAGGCCTGAAAGCGCTCGCGGCGTCAACGAGATGGTTGCCGTCCAGGTTTCAGCCTTCTCCGAGCTTAGGGGCGTGCCCCCACCAGCCAGCAAAAGGACGGGAAGACCGCTCGGATTATCGGAGAAGATTGAACCGGGCAACAATACGCCTTGTCGTATCTGGTTCTGTTGATAAAGAGTTGGCGCCTTGAATGAACGGCCCCAACTGCCCATCAGACTCAAATCAGGCGATGGCGCATAGCGAAAGCCGAACTTTGGGGTCGCAACCGATCCGACCGCCTCATAATGCTCGAACCGGCCCGCCGCTGTGAAATCAAGCCGATAGAGTAGTGGCCGGCTGTTTTCCGCGCCAATGACCGGGATCGTCAGTTCGCCATAGGCAAACTGGACGGCCCGCCTCGTATGAAACTGTTCGGTCACGATCGTGGGTGATCCGGACGGCGTGTTGGATACCTCAACACCGAGCCCCAAGGATCGGATTCCGCCTCCGGCCGCAAGCTTGACCTTCCCCCCTGGCAGCTCTGCAAGAGTCCCCTGGACCCCCACTTCCAACGCTTTCAGGTCGTTTCCGTAAACAAGGCGTCCCGGCGTCTCGATCGAAGCAGCGTATCGCCTTGAATGAAGGTCCGCTTTGCTATCGGCGATCGTCCCTGAGAAATTGAGCGACCAGACTGGCGTCAAAGCTATGGTCAGGCTCGGCGAGACCGAATAGGTGCGAACGATGGGGTTGGACCGGAGTCCGTTTTCCGTAACTGCCCCTGTATTCAGGTACGGATTATCATATTTTGAATTGCGCCGGCTGAAGGTTCCATCGATCTTCAATTCTACGCCTTCCGCCATCTGCTGATGGCCGGTAGCGACGATGCTGATTTGCCGCACGCTGGGTACAAGCGTCGCGCTCTCGTCCATAAGGGCCGTGTAGCTGCGCTGCCCTGCGCTAATGCGCTCCGAAGATAGATAGTCCGCTGCAACCATGAAGCCACCGCTCGACCATGTCGATCCTGTCACCGCCGAGACTTGAGCTTGTCTGCCGCCGCCATCTGTCGTCGTTGCAAAGCGCGTTGAGATCTCGGTTCCGCGGAACTCCGGACGCAGAATGATGTTCGCGACGCCGCCAACTGCATCGGAGCCATAGAGCGCGGACGCGCCGTCTGCCACCACTTCGACACGATCGACCGCGGCTAACGGGATCGCAGAGATGTCCACGCCCTGAGCCAAGGCGTCGTAAGCCAGTCGATGGCCGTTGAGCAATGTAAGCGTCGCGTCCGGACCAAGTCCACGCAGATTGAGCGTGGAGGAGGAACTCACATTATTGTTGTTGCCCTGAGCCCCGCCGCCGGCGACATTCGGATTTTGACCACCATTGTAGTTTTGCGGCAGAAGCCTGATGTAGCTCCCAAGATCCGTCGCGCCCTGCTTTTCAATTTGGTCTCTGGAACTGATCGTGACTGGCGATGTCGCCGGAGCGCCCTTGATCCGCGAGCCCGTAACCACGATGTCGCGCTGATCCGCCGGGCGATCCGCTAGATCCCCCGACGGCTTCGATCGCCCCCGGATGATGATGACATCCTTCCGGAACTGCGCCACCAGGTCGGAACCTGCCAGCAGCGCCCGAACCGCTTCGTCAGCGCTATAGGTTCCGTGCAGCGCCGGAGCACTCCGTCCCAGTACTGCCTCGGAAGTGAAGATGATGTCCTTTCCCGACTGGCGGCTGACCGCCTTGAGGGCTTCCCCGAGATCGCCGGCCTCGATCTTGTATTCGACGCGGCGTTGCTCCTGGGCAAGTGCGGCGGCGCCCGGAACAAGCGTACCAATCGCCACCGCAGCGAGGAGTGCACAACGAAACCGTGACCGAGACCGCATCTGGACCATTCTTGCCCCCTATGAAATTCCCGACAATCTGGCGGGAGTTTCAGGGAGCATCGCAACAAAACTGCAATCTACGGGGTAGGGGGTGTAAAAATCTCGGACTATCTTTTGCGAAGCGTGATTTCGTCCGATTTGGTTCGTTCGACGTCGAGATCGAACAATATCGCGAGGCGGTCCGCAACCTGATCGGCATTGTCCACGCGAAAGCGCCCGCTGACCCTGAGAGCCCCGATGACGGGGTCTGCCAATCTGATCGAGGTCGCCGAGTCCCTGTTCGCTTCGGCAACGACGGCGGACAGCGGCGTGCGCTCATATTCCCGGATCAGCGGCTGATCCGGTTTAAGCATGACGGGCTCGATCGCGGCCTTGCCCGAAATGCTCGGGAGCGCCACCGGGGTTATGGCCGCGAAGCTCAGCACCTCGCCGGGCTCCAGTCTCGCCACCGCGGCGGCTGCGCCCCGGCCGCCTTTCGCGCCCTGCGGGCGCTCGACGTCAACAGCGCCTCGCAACAAACGTACCGTGACGCGCTTGTCCCTGCCAAGAATGACATCGAACACCGTGCCACGGGCCGTCACGCTGCCGCCGCCGGCCAATACAACGAAAGGACGGCCTTCATGTGCAACCTCGAAACGCGCGCGACCGCGCTTGAGCCTCAGTTCGCGCCTGCCCTCGCTGAACGTCGTCGACAATTCGCTGCCCTCGTCGAGCTCGACGAAAGATCCATCAGCGAGTCGAATGTTCCGTCGTCCACCGACCACCGTATCGTAGACACCCCGTTCGATGCCGGTGTGGGCATCCACCTGTGCCACCAAGGGAGTCCCACCTGCCGGGCCGCGCAACTCGCTGTTCGCGAACCAACTGCCGGTGCCGAGCGCAAGAAGAAGGCTGGCTGCGATGGCCGCCCATTTCCAATTATGACCTGCCGGCCCATTGTCGTTGGCTTCAGCTTCGATTTCTTCCCTCTGACTGGCGAGGAAGCGCCCCAATGCAAAGATTTCGCCCGCGCGCTCATAGGCATCGCGGTGCGATGCACCCAACGAGAGCCAGTGTTCAAACTGGGGCCGATAGCTCTGGGCATCGGGGCCGCGCATGCGCGCAAACCATAGCGACCCTTCGCGCGTCAACTGATCCATACGAGGCAGACCCTCCGGCTGTTCGTTCTCAGCCATTGGAATTGCCAATGCTCTTGCCGATGCGCGTAATGGCCTCCGCCACATGCCACTCCACAGTTCGGATACTGATGCTCAGCTGTTCCGCAATCTGCCTGTATCCGAGTTCTTCAACACGATGTAACAAATATACCTCTTTCGTCCTGGGCGGAAGGCCGTCGATAGCCAGACGATAACGCTCCCGCATTTGGTTCAACTCCGCCGTTGCATCTGGCCCGGCCGCTTCCTGGCCGGCTGCGCAGACCACGGGGTCCAAGGAACGGCTCCTGGCCCAGGCTCGCACCCGATCAGCGAGGAGATGCCGCACGATGCCGTGCAAATAGGCACCGGGATTGCTCCAGGCTGTGGCCGATCGTGATGCTGCCAGCCTGGCGAAAGCCTCCTGCACCATGTCGTCGCGGTCGTCCTCGAGCCAAATTCGTCGTCGGAGAAAGGAGCGCAGCTTCGGTGCTTCCTCGCGATATATGGCCACGAACTGGCGTTCCTCGTATACAGCGGCCGCAGGCGCGCACGCGCCCTCGTTTTGTTGTACGCCGTACATATGCTCAGGCGCACCGGACGAGATCGAAGGGCACCGACGTACGGCCGCCTTTTTGAACGGAAGACAGCATGACAAAACCACCCAAAGGTGGCGGGCAACATTGTCCAACAATTGCGCTCAACCGCCTTGGATGAGCCCATCATCATGCTTGGAAGGAATATCCTGCAGCCGGATCCCAGCCATTTCCCGACCGCATGAGAACTGTGCATCGGATTTTCACCTCTGGCAAGGCGCGAAAATCGGATGTCGCAATGCCGCGATGCAGCAGGCGAACCTTCACTTCTGAGGCCTACGATGCATGGGCATGTCGGCAGCCATCTCGACCAGTCGATCGAAGAAGCGATCGAGCATCTCGTTCGTTTCCTCTCTCAGTTCGACGATGATCCTGCGCCCATCGGACGGATCACGATGAAGGTCGACAAAGCCACGTTCTGCCAGGCGGTGGACAATGCGTTGGGAGTTTCGCTCCGACGCGCTTGATGCGCCTGTGAGCGATGTCAGCGATCGCGGATGGACGCTCCTGCGGGTGTAGAGATCGAGTAACATCTCGAATGCAGGAATCGTGAAAAGATCCTTGCCAAACTCGTCGGCGCGCAGTCGTTGTACCTGTTCGGTCAATCCAATCATGCTGCATCGGCTGACCGTCGTCGTTATTCGTTGCCCCTCGATCATTGTGCGCTCTCCAGTCCCGAGAGCCGCGCGGATCGCAGCCGATAGGTCTTCAATCTGATGCGAATGGGCATGGGAAGCTCCTTTCTCATGCGAGAAGGAAACTCACGTCGCGTCGCTCATATTGTAAATTTTTGCGTGTAAATGCTGCGCAATGCCCTTTGCTCCATTCTGGATGATAATATGGTCATCAATAATCACTGCGACGGGAGCAATCACATCGCCCAGGTCAAGGCGGAAATCTCCCGAACCGGCCGACGTGATGCTGCGGATGCGGCGTGTGTTCGCCAACGCGGAACGAAGCGTGCCCACAATGCCCGCCGACGATATGGGAAGGCTGCAGCCCTCCACTCATTGACAGAATGTTCTTACGTTGTTCCATTCAGGGGATGACCCGACTCGACGAATCAACGCTGTCGCTTCATTTGGAGGTTGCCCTTGCGAGCGCCTCGCCAAGCTTACGGAGCGAGCTAGTCGGGACGGACCGCGTCCGCCGCAGAGTCGCTATTGGCGACGACGCCCGGCATCTTACCGAGAGGCTGCGGCGTTTCGATATCACCTACCCAGAAATCGGCGAGAGGCTGGAGTCCCAGCCTATGTTGTTTGCCGGAGATCTCGGCCCATTGGGGTAGGTGGCCGGGAGCATGGGTGCTCGCCATAAACTTAGACCAGTCGCACCATCGCGGCCAAGGCGATGGAGGGGAGTGGGCGGAAATTGGTTGGGTGATCTGCGGGTCGCCCGTCCAATGCTTGCCCGTCTCTTCCCATCTGCCGTTCTTCACGTCCGATGAGGCCACCGGCGGGCAGCCCATTTTCGGGACACGCCCATGGCTCGTACCATAAGCAAATATAATCCGGAACTCGAGGCTATCGGGTCCGATATCGTGAAGCGTCTGGGGGGCGTCTGGAAGCCGGGCGGTGCGATGTGCCGTTGTCCCGCCCATGCCGACCGCAGTCCCAGCCTCTCTGTCCGCGTGGGGGACCATGCACTGCTCTTCAAGTGCTTCGCCGGCTGCGATTCTCGCGACGTCATCAATGAGATCCTGCGCCTCGAAGAAAAAGCACTGCACCATGTGGACAAGGCCTCTCAGGCCTCGGCGGGAATGCCAACGGACCTGTGGCGGCGTCAGCAGGCATTGCGGATATGGGATGAAGCCAGGCCATTGATCGGCACACCCGCCGAAATCTATCTGCGGCGCAGACGAATAGCGCTGCTGCCCCGTGCCTTGCGTTTCCATCCCCGGACACCTCTCGGACAGGGGGACGACGTTGAGTTCCGGCCCGCTATGATCACGGCTCTTCACGACGGCGGCCTTCATGATGAGGGGCGCTTCATCGCCATCCAGCGCACATTCTTCGATCGGGACGATGCGCGGCGCGCCCGCGATCTTGCCGATCCACGCATGACGCTTGGCCGCCCCGAGCGCGCGGCAGTCATGCTGGGCACTGCGACGTCGATCCTTGGACTCGCCGAAGGGGTCGAAACCGCAATCTCCGCAATGATCCTGTTCGGGATTCCGGTCTGGGCCACGCTCGGCAGCGAGCGACTCCATCAGATTGCGATCCCCGACCGCGTCAGGCGCCTGATTCTATTCCCTGACAATGACATCGCCGGCGAAATCGGCGTCGCCCACGCACTCGAAAGCTACGCGATGCCGGGTCGCGATATCGACACCGAGTTCCCGCCGCCCGGCTTCAAGGACTGGAACGACGTGCTTCGGGCGGGAGGGGAGGGAGTGGGGGAGTGGTGGCGGAAAGTGGCCTGATGGTCAGGCTGTCCCCGCCAGGAGACTATCCACATGACCCAACTACCCATCCTCGTGGCCGCGGCGAACCTCGCCAAGTCCCCGAGCAACGTTCGAACTGTCGGCGATCCCGTCGCCGATGCCCAGCTCGAGGCGAATATTGCCGTCAAGGGCGTCCGCCAGAACCTCATCGGCGTGCCTGTGTCGCGCAAAAAGGGACATTACCGCATCATCGCGGGCGGACGACGGCTCGACGCGGTCCATCGCCTGATCGAGAAGGGCGTGTTCGCTGCCGACTATCAGCTGGCGGTCCTCGTTCTGGGCAATGCCAAGGACGCGATCGAGACCAGCCTCGAAGAGAACTTTTTCAACCTCACGATGAACCCGGCCGATACTTGCCGGGCCTTCCAGGACATCATCGAGAGCGAGAAGAAGACCCCCGAAGACGTCGCCAAGCGCTTCGGCCTCACCGAGCGGTTCGTGCGCAGTCGGCTTCGCCTTGCCGATCTCGCCGATCCGATTTTCGAAGCTCTGCGCAACGGCGAGATCACGCTGAATGTAGCCGTTGCCTATGCCAGCAATAGCGATCGTACCAAGCAGGCTGAGGTGTTCGAACTCCTCAAGGATGGCTATTACCGGGCCAACGTCAACGAGATCAAACGTCAGCTCGTTGAGGACACTTATGTCGGCAGCGATCCCAAGGCGCTTCTGGTCGGGCGCGATGCTTATATCGAGGCAGGCGGCCGGGTCGATCTCGACCTGTTCACCGACTCGACGACCGAGCGCTGGATCGACGGCGATCTCCTTAACCGTCTCGTGGCGGACAAGCTCGCGGCCGCCGCGGAAGACCTGCGCACCCGTGAGGGGCTGGCGGAAGTCCGCATCATTCCCTCGACCCATGTCAGCTACAACGACACCTGGGACCTGCGCCCGCTCAAGGGCGACGCGCCCGAACTCACGGCGGAGCAGCAGGCGCGTCTCGAGGAGATTGAGGCTGAAATCGAGGCCGCCAACGAAGCCTGGGAAGATGCTGATGAAGACGGCCAGGTCGAACAGGCCAACCGAGTCGAAATGCTCGAAGCGGAATATCGCGCGATCGAGAAACCCGTACCGATCATCTCCGAGGAGCAGAAGGCGGGGGCGCTCGCCTATGTCGTCATCGGTCATGACGGCCAGCCGCGCCTTCACGAGCAACTCTATGTCGCTCCGGTCGACGAGCCTGATGATGAGGAGCAGGACGAGCAGGCTGAAGGCGAGGTCGACAACGACGATGTCGTCGCCACCACGGGGAGGTCCGCGTACAGCCAGCGTCTCAGCCTGGAACTGGCCGAGATGAAGAGCGAATTGCTGCGCGTTCATATCGCCAGCGATCCGCGCTTCGCCCTCGATCTCGGAACGTTCTGGATGGTCGACAAGGCGACCCGGCATTCCAGCGGTTTCGACCTTGCGACCGAACTCAAGGCCGATAAGCCCTTCTCCGGGCTCACCGGCTACCAGAGCGGCACGCTTGCCGCCGAGGAATGGGGCAAGATCGACGAGGCGCTCGATCGCAGCTGGACCGAGGCTGGCGATGCCTGTCAGCGCTACGACGCCTTCTGCGCGCTTCCCGATGAGGTTCGTGCGGCCTGGCTCGCCTGGGCAATCGCCCGGACGCTCCACGCAGTCGTCGCGGGCAAGACTGGCGAGGCCATGATCGACCATCTCGGCACCAAGCTCGAAATCGATGTAGCGGCCTGGTGGCGTCCGACCGCGAACAACTATTTCGATCGCCTGAGCAGCAAGGCGGCGATCCTCACCCATCTCGAAGAGATTGGGGGCAAGGAATTGTCGAGCCGCTACGGTGCGTCGAAGAAGCATGATCTCGCGACCTCGGCCGAGAAGATCTTCGGCGGCTCCGTCCCCATCGAGGCTGAACTGCGCGAAGCGGCTCTCGCCTGGGTGCCTGACGTCATGCGTTTCAGCGTGCCCGCCATCGCGCCTGAGCCGGTGCCCGCAAATGACGAGAGCGTCACCGGCTCGGATGACGAACTCCAGCAGGCCGCCTGATCCAACGTCCATGGGACCGCAGCCTCGCGTTGCGGTCCCTTTTTTCGTCCACTTGCGCCTCAAGCGGCGAACCAGGTCCGAGGAACCAGACCATGGCCGATATCACCCAGCTCCCCATCATGACCGCACGCGACGCCGAATCGATCGGTTTCGCCCGTTTCAACGATGTGCCTACCATGCCGATCGATATCCCCGACGGGAACTTCACGATCAGCGCACGCACCAGCGATGGGCGCCGCATCACCTTCTTCTTCGGCGAATATAAGCGCGGCGCTGCGCCGAGCTTCATCGACATCCAATATCACGACAATGGGACCACCATCCCCAATGCGAATGGTGGGACATCGCCCAGCTTCGACCTGTTCACCATCGGTCGCGGGGGCCGCAATGCTTATGACAGCCGGCACCATCCGTCTGAGGAGAAGCCGTCGATTGCCGTGATCCTTCTCGGATCATCATAGGGCGCCACTAAGTTCTCCGTCTCACCTTCTGCCTCCAACTCAGGGCCTGGCCTCATGCCACGGCCCTGTTTTCATGCTGACCGCACACCGGGAGGGAAGGGGGAGGAGGAGTGGTGGGCCGCGATGGTCCTGATCCAATCCGGAGTTCCGCCATGTCTGTTCCTTTGCTCGCGCTCGCACATCCCGACGAGCCTGAAACTTCCAAGACCACGCGTCTTCTCGACGTCGCCACCCGGTTGTCTGACCTGCTCCGACGCGGCCACTCTATTCGCCGCCAGGACCTCAAACGCCTGATGGAGGAAGCCTTCTCGGCCTCCGACGCGACCGGCAACTGGTCGATGCGCGACGCTTATGATGCGCTCGAGGCGGCACAGGTTATCCTCCTCAAATCACCTGGAGGCTGGACCGGCATCGTTCCGGACGGCGCCGATGCATTCGCCTCGCTTCGCCGCTTCGAACGGGCGCTCCCCACCCAGACCTATCGCAGCGAGCATCAGGTCGAGATGCAGCAGTTCAGTACGCCGATCTCGCTTGCCTGGCTCGCCGCGCAGGCCGCGCGTATCCGCAAGGACGACCAGGTGCTCGAACCCTCTGCCGGTACCGGCATGCTGGCCGCTCAAGCGGTTCGGCTCGGTGTCGCGCTGACCCTGAACGAGCGCGATCCCGGCCGCGCCGCGCTGCTTGGAAAGCTGCTCGGCGATCCTGTCACAACCCACGACGCCGAATTCATCAACGACCTGCTACCCCCCGGCGTTTCCCCGAGCCTCGTGCTGATGAACCCGCCCTTCAGCCGGAGCGACGGTCGGGGCAAGGACCGCTTCGCCGGCGCCCGTCATTTGCGTTCCGCGCTGCTGCGGCTTGCACCGGGCGGCCGCTGCGTCGCGATCATGCCACCCAGCTTCGCAGCGGATGGTACAGCGGCCACCGGCTATACGATGGTCTGCGAGACCGCGAAGCCGCGTGTCGAAATCACGATCCTCGGCAACCCCTATGCCAAGCATGGCACCAGCATCGCGGTCCGCCTGATCATACTCGACAAAGGCTGGACAGGGCCAACGGAACGCTTGACTGCCCAAACGATCGAGGAAGCCGCGGCGCTGGTCGCAGGCGTCCCGCCGCGCCTTTCCGTGCCCGAGCCGGAGCCGCCAGCACCGGCCGTCATCCCCCTGCGACCGCGCGCCTCCGCCAAGCCATCGCCGTCGACGATCTTCGGCGGCATCCAGAAGCGCGCGCTGGTTGTCCCCGACCGCATAGCGGCCGATGGAAGTGCCAGTCCGGTCGACTATACGATCCGCGCAACGCCGCTGCCAGCGGGCGATCCGCTCGGACATTACGCGCCCTGGCGGCCTGCACGCATCGAAATTCACGGCGCAAGGCCCCACCCGGACCAATTGGTGGAGTCGGTTGCCATGGCATCCGTGCTGCCGCCCGCGCCCAGCTATCGTCCGATGTTCCAGCCGCAGGCTTTCGCGGCCCTGTCTGACGCCCAGCTCGAAACGATCATCCATGCCGGCGAAGCGTGTGAGCGCGATCTCAAAGGCACCTTCTCCCCCAACAAGGCGGGCGACCAGTTGCACGAGGATGCGGAAGGCGCGGTTTACCGGACGGGCTTCTTCATCGCTGACGGCACCGGTGTCGGCAAAGGCCGTGAAGGCGCGGGCATCATCCTCGACCAATGGAACCGCGGCCGCCGCCGGGCGATCTGGATTTCGCGCAGCTCGGCCTTGATCGAGGACGCAAGGCGGGACTGGAGCGCGCTCGGGGGCGTGCCGATCGATATCCAGCCGCTCGATGCGTTTCCCCTCGGTGAACCCGTCGCCATGGCTAGCGGGATCGTCTTCCTCACTTATGCGACGCTCCGCTCTCAGCGGCATGACCGCGCATCGCGTCTGCAACAATTGCTCGATTGGGCGGGGCCAGACTTCGACGGCGTCATCCTGCTCGACGAATCGCATGCACTCGGGAACGCGGCCGGCACTGAGACCGAGTTTGGCGCGGCCAAGGGGTCCGAACAGGGCCTTGCCGGCGTCCGGCTGCAGATCGCGTTGCCGCGCGCCCGGGTCATCTATGTCTCCGCGACCGGAGCGACCAAGCCGGAAAATCTGAGCTACACCGCGCGGCTCGGCCTGTGGGGGCCAGGCACCGCCTTCCGGGACAGAGACGCTTTCCTTGCGGCAATGGAGGAGGGCGGTATCGCGGCGATGGAGATCGTGGCGCGCGACACCAAGGCCATGGGCCTCTACACGGCCCGCGCACTCAGCTTCGCCGGGGTCGAATATGACCCGCTTGAGCATAAGCTTACACCCGCCCAGATCGAGATTTACGACGCCTATGCCGACGCGTGGGCCGTGATTCATCGCAATGTCGACGCCGCATTGAAAGCCGCCAATATCGTTGATCGCGCCTCGGGCCGAACCCTGAACGCAATGGCTAAGGGATCTGCGCTGAGCCGGTTCGAAAGCTCCAAGCAGCGCTTCTGGTCGGCATTGCTGATCTCGATGAAGATGCCGACGGTCTTCAAGGCGATCGAAACCGAACTCTCGGCCGGCAACGTCGCGGTTGTTCAACTTGTCAGCACCGCCGAGGCTATCCTCGACAGGCGGCTGGCTGAAATCTCTCCGCAAGAACGCGCTCATCTCGATCTGGAACTCTCGCCCCGAGCGGCCGTGTAATGTTGAGCTCAACATTAGACATATTCTTTGCAGTCGCAGTTTATGTCGAGCGTGGCGGCGGTAGGCGCAGGTTTCCTTCGGTTTTCCATGATTTCACTCCAGATAACTACGGTTCCGTCGACCTCAGCAAGTCGAAGGAGCCAA
>Ga0209930_1003881_pt1 | contig 14162 bp, 9 predicted proteins | sample ThiBiot_500_biof_2_FD_183948 | JGI IMG/M metagenome (GOLD analysis project Ga0209930, IMG submission 183948) | Wastewater bioreactor microbial communities from Cape Town, South Africa - Thiocy_cont_500_biof (SPAdes) | ecosystem: Engineered > Bioreactor > Thiocyanate-remediating >... | reverse complement strand
CTTCATCAAGGAACTGGCCGACGGACTCGTACTTCATGGAAAAAACCTCTGACTAAAAACGGCTGCGGGAAGGGGTGAGTGCAAACCAAGATTATGCCTAAAAGTTATGCCGTCATGCATCGTTTTGGTGAACGGCGCCCGAGCTTGGTGCCTTCGTGCCGTGTTTCGGTGCATCTTCAGAGGGGGTTGACGGTATTTGGTGCATGGCAGAAAGCTGCGTGCAGCAGTGGGCGGGCAGGCAGGCTCCTGGATCGGCCGTATCCGGTGGCGTGCATGGTCATGGCGAATGGGAATGGCTGGCGCCATGCCCGCTGACATGAAGAGTGGCTGGGAAGGCCTTGCAGCCGGACGGGGCTTGGGCCCGCCCGGCCATCCCATCGACGGCCTTTCAGCTGCGCTGCAGCTGGGGATGGCGCGCGAACAGGTCGGCCGCCCAGTCCACGAAGGCCCGCACCTTGGCGCTGAGGTGGCGGTTGGGCGGATAGACCACGTGAATGGGCAGCGGCGGCTGTGTCCATTCGGGCAGCACCTCGACCAGTTCGCCGCTGTCGATCAGCGGCTGGGCAAAGGCCGTGACCAGCTGCGCGATGCCAAAGCCCGCCAGCACGGCGGCCGTGTAGGCATTGCTGTCGTTGGCCGCGATGCGGTAGTTGCCCGCCACCTCGATGGATTCATCGCCCCGCTGGAATTCCAGCGGGTACATGCGCCGCGTATGGCCCGAGAAGAAGGCGACGATCTGGTGCTTCGTATCCAGCTCGGAAGGGTGCTGGGGCACGCCGTGGCGCGCCAGGTAGGCGGGCGAGGCCACGGTGACCCAGTTCATCGAGCCGATGCGCCGCGCCACCAGGGACTGGTCGCTGAGCTCGCCCCCGCGGATCACGCAGTCCACGTTGTCGCTGATCAGGTCCACCAGGCGGTCGCCCACGCCCAGGTCGATCTGTATGTCGGGGTAGCGTTCGCAGAATTCGGTCAGCGCCGGAATGATGATCAGCCGGGCCATGGAGCTGCCCACGTCCAGCCGCAGCCGCCCGCTGGGCGCGGTCTGGGTGTTGACCATGCTGGCTTCGAGATCGTCGAAATCGTTGAGCAGGCGTGCCGCGCGTTCGTAGTAGGCCGCGCCATCGGGCGTGACGGTGACGCGCCGCGTCGTGCGGTTGAGCAGCTTGACGCGCACGCGCGCCTCCAGCGCCTGTATCTGTTTGGTGACCGTGCCCTTGGGCAGGTCGAGCGAATCGGCGGCGCGGGTGAAGTTGCCGGCTTCCACCACGCGAACGAAGACACGCATGGCCTGGATCTGGTCCATGGAAAGTTGCTCCTGCAGCGCCCGGCAAGGGAATGCCGGCTCGGCGGAATTCTCACATGCGCGGTATCGGGCGATTGTTCGTGAAACGGAAACAGAGCGATGGCTGCGTTGCTATTTCAGACATGGCCGGCGCCGCCTATATTCCAACCATCGACCATTGCCGCAGGTTCGCGCCATGTCCACTTCCCCGTCGCTTCCGAACGGCCCCGCCGCCGGGGCGCAGATTGCCGAAACAGAATTCTCCATCGAGCTGCCCGAGCACGGCACCGTGGCTGCGCGCGCCTATGGCCAGCGCAGGCCCGGCACGGTCTCGCCGCTGGTGCTGCATTTCCATGGCGGCACCTTTGTCTGCGGCACGCTGGACAACGGGCGCTACATCGGCCGGCTGCTGGCCGAGGCGGGCGCCGTCGTGGTGTCGCTGGCCTACCCGCTGGCGCCCGAGCATCCGTTTCCCCAGCCCATCGAGGTGGGCTACGCCGTGCTGCAGTGGCTGTACAAGCACCGCGTGAAGATGGCGGGCAAAGGCGCGCCGCTGTTCCTCGCGGGTGAAGAAGCCGGCGGCAACCTGGCCGCCGCCGTGGCCGTGATCTCGCGCGACCGGGGCCATCCGCCGCTGGCGGGCCAGATCCTGGTGTCGCCCATGCTCGATCCCTGCACCGGCACCGCCTCGCAGCGCGAGGCCACGCCCGAGGCCGGCGAATGCCGCTGGGCCACGGGCTGGCGCGAGTACCTGAGCTGCCCCAAGGACGCCATGCATCCCTATGCCGTGCCCGGCAGCTCGCTGCGCCTGGCCCAGCTGCCGCCGGCCCTGGTGCTGGTGGGTGGTGACGACCCGCTGCGCGACGAGGCCCAGGCCTATGCGGCCCGCCTGCGCGCGGCCGGGGTGACGGCCAGCAGCCATGTGCTGCCCAGCGCGTCGAACTGGCCGCAGGCCCTGTCCGAGGCCGAGGCCTGTACGGCCTGCAGCGCCGCCGTGTCCCAGCATGTGCATGACTTCTTCGAGGCCACCATGAACAAGCCCGCAGCACCGGGCTAGGCCCCGCGCCGCCGCAGCCGGCGACACCTGCTGCCCCGTTTTCCCCTTCCGCCTTCCCGGCGCGTTCAGGCGCCGGGCGGGCATCGTGTTCCCTGAATTTCGCAAAAAAACACCATGTCCACCGAATCCACCTCATCCTCTTCCTCCGTCTCGGCCCAGCGCAAGGGCTGGAGGCTGCCTGCCGCCGCTGCGGCCATCCTCGCCGTCAGCGCCGGCCTGTTCGGCCTGCACGGCATCGAGGCCAAGGCCGATGACGCGCCCGCCAGCGCCCAGCCCGCCGCCACGCCCGTGTCGGTGGCCACGGTCGCCGAAAGCGAGGTCACCGCCTGGGACGAGTTCTCGGGCCGCCTTGAAGCCGTGGAGCGCGTGGACATCCGCTCGCGCGTGGCTGGCGCCGTGCAGGCCGTGCACTTTCGCGAGGGCGCGCTGGTCAAGCAGGGCGATCTGCTGATCACCATCGACCCCGCACCGTATGCGGCTGAGGTCGAGCGGGCCGAAGCCCAGGTGGCCTCGGCCCAGGCACGCCAGTCCTATGCACGCAGCGAGCAGGAGCGCGCACGCCGCCTGTGGGACGAGCGGGCGATTGCCCAGCGCGAGCTGGACGAGCGCATCAACGCAGGCAGCGAGGCCGAGGCCAATCTGCGCGCGGCCCAGGCGTCCCTGCAATCGGCGCGGCTGAACCTGGGCTACACCCAGGTGCGCGCCCCCGTGTCGGGCCGCATCGGCAAGCGCGAGATCACCGTGGGCAACCTGGTGGCCGCAGGCCCGGGCGCGCCGGTGCTGACCACGCTGGTCTCGGTCAGCCCCATCTATGCGAGCTTCGATGCCGATGAGCAGGTCATCACGCGCGCGCTCAAGGAGCTGGGCGGCGGCGCGGGCAACCGCGCCAAGATCGACAGCATTCCCGTGCAGATGGGCACGGCCACGGCCGGCAGCACGCCCTTCGAGGGCCGGCTGCAGCTGATCGACAACCAGGTCGATGCCCGAAGCGGCACGGTGCGCGTGCGCGCCGCCTTCGACAACAAGGACGGCGCCCTCATGCCCGGCCAGTTCGCCCGTATCCGCATGGGCCAGGCGCGCGACAGCAGCATGCTGCTGGTCAGCGAGCGCGCCATCGGCACGGACCAGAGCAAGAAGTACGTGATGGTGGTGGGCGGCGACAACAAGGCCGTGTACCGCGAGGTGGCCCTGGGCGCCTCGGTCAACGGCCTGCGCAACGTGACCCAGGGCCTGCAGCCCGGCGAGCGCGTGGTCGTCAACGGCCTGCAGCACATCCGCCCCGGCGCCCTGGTCGCGCCCAAGGAGGTGTCCATGGATGCGCGGGCCGATGCCCGCCAGCCGGGCACCCGGCAGGCAGCCGAACAAGTGGCTGACGCAACCAAGTCCTGATCTAGCCGCACACCTTTCCTGCCTCTGAAATGCCGCCTGGCCGCAGGCGGCATGGGCCGCGCTTTGCCGTGGCGGAGCCAAACACCATGAACCTATCCAAATTCTTCATTGACCGGCCGATCTTCGCAGGCGTGCTTTCGCTGCTGATGCTGATCGCCGGCCTGATCGCCATGGGCGGGCTGCCGATCTCGGAATACCCCGAGGTCGCGCCGCCGTCCGTGGTGGTGCGCGCCCAGTATCCGGGCGCCAATCCCAAGGTGATCGCCGAGACCGTGGCCACGCCGCTGGAAGAGCAGATCAACGGCGTCGAAGGCATGCTCTACATGGGCAGCCAGGCCACCAGCGACGGCGTGATGACGCTGACCGTCACTTTCCGCCTGGGCACCGACCCCGACAAGGCGCAGCAGATGGTGCAAAACCGCGTCTCGCAGGCCGAGCCGCGCCTGCCGGAAGAGGTGCGCCGCCTGGGCATCACCACGGTCAAGAGCGCACCCGACCTGACCATGGTGGTGCACCTGGTCTCGCCCAACCAGCGCTATGACATCAACTACCTGCGCAACTACGCAGTGCTGAACGTGAAGGACCCGCTGGCGCGCATCGAGGGCGTGGGCCAGATCCAGATCTTCGGCGGCGGCGACTACGCCATGCGCGTGTGGCTGGACCCGCAGAAGGTGGCGCAGCGCGGCCTGTCGGCCAGCGATGTGGTGGCCGCCATCCGCGGCCAGAACGTGCAGGCTGCGGCCGGCGTGGTCGGCGCCTCGCCGGGGCTGCCGGGCGTGGACATGCAACTGTCCATCAACGCCCAGGGCCGCCTGCAAAGCGAGGAGGACTTCGGCGACATCATCGTCAAGAGCGGCGCCGATGGCGCCGTGACCCGCCTGCGCGACATCGGCCGCCTGGAGATGGGCGCGGCCGACTATTCGCTGCGCTCGCTGCTGAACAACGACCCGGCGGTGGGCATGGGCGTGTTCCAGGCGCCGGGCTCCAATGCGCTGGAAATCTCGGCCAACGTGCGCAAGACCATGGAGGCCCTGAACAAGAACATGCCCGAGGGCCTGGAGTACCGCATCGCCTACGACCCCACGCAGTTCGTGCGCGCCTCCATCGAATCGGTGGTGCACACGCTGCTGGAGGCCATCGTGCTCGTGGTGCTGGTGGTGATCCTGTTCCTGCAGACCTGGCGCGCCTCCATCATCCCGCTGCTGGCCGTGCCGGTGTCGGTGATCGGCACCTTCGCCGTGCTGCATCTGCTGGGCTTTTCCATCAACGCGCTGAGCCTGTTCGGCCTGGTGCTGGCCATCGGCATCGTGGTGGATGACGCCATCGTCGTGGTCGAGAACGTGGAGCGCAACATCGAGGCCGGTCTCACGCCGCGCAACGCCACCTACCGCGCCATGCGCGAAGTGTCCGGGCCCATCATCGCCATCGCCCTGGTGCTGGTCGCCGTGTTCGTGCCGCTGGCCTTCATCAGCGGCCTCACGGGCCAGTTCTACAAGCAGTTCGCGGTGACCATCGCCATCTCCACGGTGATCTCGGCCATCAACTCGCTGACGCTGTCGCCCGCGCTGGCGGCCCTGCTGCTGCGCGGCCACGATGCGCCCAAGGACGCGCTGACGCGCGGCATGGACCGGGCCTTCGGCTGGCTGTTCCGCGGCTTCAACCGCATGTTCCACCGGGGCTCCGAGGCCTACAGCGGCGGCGTGGGCCGCGTGATCTCGCGCAAGGCGCTGATGCTGGCCATCTACCTGGCGCTGATCGCCGTGACCTTCGGCCTGTTCAAGGCCGTGCCTTCGGGCTTCGTGCCCGCGCAGGACAAGCAGTACCTGATCGGCTTTGCCCAACTGCCCGACGGCGCCACGCTGGACCGCACGGACGAGGTGATCCGCCGCATGGGCGAGATCATGAAGGACAACCCCAACGTGGAGGACACCATCGCCTTCCCGGGCCTGTCCATCAACGGCTTCACCAACAGCTCCAACTCGGGCATCGTCTTCGCCACGCTCAAGCCCTTCGACGAGCGCAAGCGCGCCGACCAGAGCGGCGGCGCCGTGGCCGGCCAGCTCAACCAGGCCTTCGCAGGCATCCAGGACGCCTTCATCGTCATGTTCCCGCCGCCACCCGTGGCGGGCCTGGGCACGACGGGCGGCTTCAAGCTGCAGCTGGAAGACCGCGCCTCCCTGGGCTATGACCAGATGGACGCGGCCGTGAAGGCCTTCATGGCCAAGGCCTACCAGACGCCCGAGCTGACCGGCATGTTCACCAGCTGGCAGGTCAACGTGCCCCAGCTGTATGCCGACATTGACCGCACCAAGGCGCGCCAGCTCGGCGTGCCGGTGACGGACATCTTCGACACCATGCAGATCTACCTGGGCAGCCTGTATGCGAACGACTTCAACAAGTTCGGCCGCACCTACAGCGTCCGCGTGCAGGCCGACGCGCCCTACCGCGCGCGTGCCGAGGACGTGGGCATGCTCAAGGTGCGCTCCAGCTCGGGCGAGATGATTCCGCTGTCGGCGCTGATGAAGGTGGACTCCAGCTTCGGCCCCGAGCGCGCCATGCGCTACAACGGCTACCTCACGGCCGACATCAACGGCGGTGCCGCACCGGGCTTCTCCTCGGGCCAGGCGCAGGATGCCATCAAGCGCATCGCGGCCGAGACCCTGCCCAAGGGCATCGATTTCGAATGGACCGACCTGCTGCTGGTCTTCCTGGTGCTGGCCGCGCAGTACGAAAGCCTGACCCTGCCGATTGCCATCATCCTGATCGTTCCCATGGGCCTGCTGGCGGCCATGACCGGCGTCTGGCTGTCGGGCGGGGACAGCAATGTCTTCACGCAGATCGGGCTCATCGTGCTGGTGGGGCTGAGTGCGAAGAACGCCATCCTGATCGTGGAGTTCGCACGGGAGCTGGAGTTCGAGGGCCGCACGCCCATACAGGCCGCCATCGAGGCCAGCCGGCTGCGCCTGCGCCCCATCCTGATGACCTCGCTGGCCTTCGTCATGGGCGTGCTGCCCCTGGTGCTGTCCACGGGCGCGGGCTCGGAAATGCGCCGTGCCATGGGCGTGGCCGTATTCTCGGGAATGATCGGGGTGACGGCCTTCGGCCTGTTCCTGACGCCCGTGTTCTACGTGCTGATGCGCCGCCTGGCAGGCAACCGGCCGCTCAAGCAGCATGGTCCCGAGATGGAGCAAGAGGCCCCTGCACACGCACCCGCCCACGGCCATGCCTCGGGTGGCGGCGCGCTGCCCATGCCCTCTGCTGCGCGTGGCGAGCATGAATGAGCCCACACCACAAGAACAGGAACCGATCATGAAGATCCCATCGCTTTCGAAACTGTCCAGGCGTCTGCTGCCCCTGGTGGCGGCGCTGGCCCTGGCCGGCTGCGCCAGCGTGTCCCAGAGCCTGCCCGAGCTGCCGGCCGCCCCTGCCTTCAAGGAGCAGGGCGCCGCGCCGCAGGCGGGCTGGACCCAGGCCCTGCCCGCTGAAGCCCAGGCACGCGGCCAATGGTGGCTGGCCTTTGCCGACCCGGCGCTGAACGCGCTGGTGGACAAGGCCACGCTGGACAACCAGAGCATCCAGGCCGCGGCCGCACGCCTGGCTGAGGCCCGCGCCCTCGCGCGCAGCGCCAATGCCGAGCGCCTGCCCCAACTGGGCCTGGGCGCAGGGGCCACGCGCGGCGCGGGGCTGGACAAGGCCTCGGGCACGCGGCCTGCCACCCTGGTCAATGCGGGGCTGAACCTGTCCTATGAGGTCGATCTGTTCGGCCGCATTTCCCAGGCGGCCGACGCATCGCGGCTGGACGCCGAGGGCCGCGAGGCCCTGCTGCAAAGCACGCGGCTGGCCGTGCAGGCCGAGGTCGCACAGACCTATCTGCAACTGCGCGCGCTGGACGCCGAGCGCGCCCTGATGCGCGAGACCGTGGAGGCCTACCGCGACACGCTGCGCCTGTCGGAGCGAAGGCTGCAGGCCGGCGACATTGCCGAGCTGGACGTGGCGCGCATCCAGGCCGAGCTGTCGGCCACCGAATCGGATGCGCTGGCGCTGGACCGCCAGCGCGCCCAGGTCGAGCATGCGCTGGCCGTGCTGGTGGGCGACTCGGCCTCGCGCTTCGGCCTGGGCGAAGGCGCCTGGACCACGGCGCTGCCCTCCATCCCAGCCGGCGTGCCGGCCACGGTGCTCATGCGCCGGCCCGACATCTCGGCCGCGCAGCGCGCCGTGTTCGCCGCCCAGTCGCGCGTGGGCGTGGCGAAGACGGCATGGTTCCCCAGCATCTCGCTGACCGGCGCGGCCGGCCATGCCTCGCCCGAGGTCGGAGACCTGTTCAAGTGGTCCATGCGCTCCTGGGGCGTGGGCGCCCTGCTGTCGCTGCCGCTGTTCGACGGCGGCCGGCGCGAGGCCGGTGTGCAGGCCGCAGGCGCGCAGCTCGATGCCGCGCTGGCCGCCTACCGCCAGCAGGCGCTGGTGGCCTTCCAGGAGGTGGAGGACCAGCTGTCGTCCATCCGCATCCTGCAGGAGCAGTCCACCGTGCAGGGCCAGGCGGTGGTGGCCGCCAAGCGTGCCACCAGCCTGTCGGACACGCGCTACCGCAATGGCTACGTCAGCCAGCTGGACCTGCTGGATGCGCGCCGCAGCGAACTGCGCAACCGCCGCCAGGCGCTGCAGGTGAAATCCGCGCAGTACCAGGCAGCTGTGGGCCTGATCCGGGCGCTGGGCGGGGGCTGGGATGTTCCGGCTGACGTGCCGGCCGGCGAGTCGGCGAACGTGCCGGTGGCCCAGGCCGCGTTGCGCTGAGGCACCCTCAGGCCAGCACATCAATGGAGCGGAACACACGCTGCAGCACCGGGTCCGGGCTGTGGCGGCAGGCGTGGACCTGCTCCATGAGGTGGTGCACGAAGCGCTCGGCCACCCAGGGCAGGGGGCCGTGGCCGCGCTGGACCACGCCCACGGTGTGGGGCTCGAACTGCTCGCGCAGGGACAACGGCACCAAGGTGCCCTGGGGCACGCCCGATTCGATCAGCGGCCAGGGGCAGAACGAGAGCATGTCGCTGTGCGCGATCAGGTGCAGCAGCAGCGATGCCGAATGCACCAGGTGGATGTGGCCCACGGGGACGGGCAGGCCATGGCGCAGGAACAGGCGCCGCACCAGGTCGTCTTCTTCAGGCGGCGTGTAGTTGAGCAGCCAGTCGCAGTCCATCAGCTCGGCCAGCGAACGGGCGCCTGCCAGCGGGTGGCCGGTGCGGGCCACGACGGTGGCGTCGTAGCGGAACAGCGGCGTGCCATGCAGGTCGCCGCCCGAGGGGCCCGAGGGGCCCGAGGGCACGCGGCCGATCAGCAGGTCCAGCGTGCCTTCGCGCAGGCGCGGATGGGCCACGGCCGACAGGCCCTCGAACAGCTCCAGCCGCACCTGGGGCAGTTCGGCGCGGAAGGCGCGCAGCACATGGGGCAGCAGGCTCTGGCCCACCCAGGGCGTCACGCCCACGGACAGGCGCGCCACGGCGCAGGTGTTGCGCAGGCGGGCCATTTCATCCTCGGCCTGGGCCATCTGCCCGGTGATCAGTTGGGCGTGGCGCAGCAGCGTGCGCCCGGCCGGCGTGAGGACAATGCCGCTGCTCTGGCGCTCGAACAGCGCAAGGCGGTGGCCTTCCTCCAGTTCGCGCAAGGCCTGGGTGATGGCCGACTGCGTGATGCCCAGCGCCCGTGACGCGGCGCGCACGCTGCCGCAGCCGGCGACGGCGACGAGGTAGCGCATCTGGTGCAGCTTCATGGCGGGACCGGCATCGGGGTGGGGCTGGGAATGCATGGGCCGATCTTGCAGGTTTCGTGCCATGTGTGCCATGCCTGTGATTGGCGCGTGCAGGTGTTCAGGGGATGACAGGCAATGCCTGGCAGGGCAGGCACTGGTGGTCTTCCACCCGCTGCCCACGCTTCCTAGACTGCGGGCATGAACATTGAACCGCCCGTTTCCACCATGGCCGAGGCCGCCGATCCGGTGCTTGCCGGCATACGCGCCACGCAGGCCGAGATGGTGGCCCTGCGCCATCACCTGCATGCCCATCCCGAGCTGGCCTTCGAGGAGTTCGCCACCAGTGACCTGGTGGCCGAGCGCCTGGCCTCCTGGGGCTACGAAGTGCACCGGGGCCTGGGAGGCACGGGCGTGGTCGGCTCGCTGCGGGTCGGAGCAGGCACGCGGCGCCTGGGCCTGCGCGCCGACATGGACGCGCTGCCCATCCACGAGCAGACCGGCCTGCCCTATGCCAGCCTCCACGCGGGCCGCATGCATGCCTGCGGGCATGACGGCCATACCGCCATCCTGCTGGCCGCCGCGCGCGAGCTGGCCCAGGCGCGCGGCTTCGACGGCACGCTGCACCTGATCTTCCAGCCGGCCGAGGAGGGCCTGGGCGGGGGCCGCAAGATGGTGGAGGATGGCCTGTTGGATCTTTTCCCCTGCGATGCCATCTTTGCGCTGCACAACATGCCGGGCTTTGCAGAGGGGCAGTTCGGCTTTCGCGAGGGCTCGTTCATGGCTTCGTCGGACACGGTGATCATCACCGTGCGCGGCAAGGGCGGCCATGGCTCGGCGCCCCACCTGTCGGCCGACCCGGTGGTGGCGGCGGCCCACCTGGTGCTGGCGCTGCAGACCGTGGTCTCGCGCAATGTCGATCCGCGCGACATGGCCGTGGTCAGCGTGGGCGCCATCCATGGCGGCGATGCGCCCAACGTGATCCCTGGCGAGGTGGAGCTGCGCCTGTCCGTGCGCGCCTACCGGCCCGAGGTGCGTGCCCTGCTGCGCGAACGCATCACCGCCCTGGCCCATGCCCAGGCCGCCACGCTGGGGGCCGAGGCCGTGGTGGACTACCGCTGGCGCTATCCGGCCCTGGTCAACGATGCGGCCAGCACGGCCTTCGCCCGCGAGGTGGCGCGCGACTGGCTGGGCGAGCAGGCGCTGATCCCCGACCTGCAGCCGCTGACGGGCAGCGAGGACTTCTCCTTCATGCTCGAACAATGCCCTGGCAGCTACCTGATCGTGGGCAACGGCGTGGGCGACACCCATGGCACGGGCGGCTGCATGGTCCACAACCCCGGCTACGACTTCAACGACCGCATCCTGCCGCTGGCCGCCACCTACTGGGTGAAGCTGGCCCGGCGCTTTCTGTCCGCCGCCTGAGGCGCCGCGCCCGCACCGGATTCCTTTCACGACTTCACCTGCGATTGCCACCATGCGCACTGCATCTCCTCTCTCCTCCGAGGCCCGCCAGGTCCTGAGCCGCCGCAGCCTCCTGGGCGCCGCCGCGCTGGGGCTGGCCTTGCCGGCTGCTGCCCAGGGCAGCTTTCCTGCCAAGCCCTTGAAGCTGGTCGTCGGATACCCGGCCGGTGGTTCGGTGGACCTGGCCGCCCGCGTGGTGGGCGATGCGCTGGCCGCGCGGCTGCGCGGCACGGTGGTGGTGGACAACGTGGGCGGGGCGGCCGGTGCCATTGCGGCCCAGCGCGTGGCCTCCGCACCGGCCGATGGCTACACGCTGCTGGTGGGGGCCAGCAACGAACTGGTGGCCACGCGCATCGTCAACCCCGCGCAGCGCTACGACGGCCGCCGCGATTTCACGCCGCTGGGCCTGGTGGCCACCAGCCCGCTGATCCTGGCCGCACGCCCGGGCCTGGGCATGAAGACCCTGGCCGACTTGCTGGAGCTGGCGCGCCGCCAGCCCGGCAAGCTCAGCTACGGCAGCTCGGGCGTGGGATCGACCCTGCATTTCGCGGGAGAGCTGTTCAAGCAGCGCGCGGGTGTTTCCATCACCCATGTGCCCTACCGCGGCGTGGCGCCGTTGACCAGCGACCTGGCGGGCGGCAGCCTGGACCTGGCCATGCTCTCGCCCACCGCGGCGCAACCGTTTTTGCAGAGCGGGCGCATCGTGCCGCTGGCGGTCACCAGCGCGCAGCGCCTGTCCGCCTTGCCCCAGGTCCCGGCCATGGCCGAGCTGGCGCCGCTGCGCGGTTATGAATTGGTGGGCTGGTTTGCGCTGATGGCGCCGCGCGGACTGCCCGCCGCCACCGCGCAGCGCATCACGGCGGCCCTGCAGGAGGCGCTGGCCGAGCCCGCCGTGCGCAAGCGCCTGGAAGATGCAGGCATGGTGCCCGCCTCGGGCCGCGAGGACCTGGCGCGCCTGATCGCCGAGGAAGACCGCAAGTACGAGCAGCTGGCGGCGTTTGCGAACATGCGCGACTGACGGCGTTGACGGCGCTGACGGCGGCCGGGCAGGTTCAGCGACCGCGCAGGAACAGCGCGTCCAATTCCTTCATGCTCATCTGCCGCCAGGTGGGGCGGCCGTGGTTGCATTGGTCGGAGCGCTCGGTGACTTCCATCTGGCGCAGCAGGGCGTTCATCTCGTCCAGCGTCAGGCGGCGGTTGGCGCGCACGGCGCCGTGGCAGGCCATGGTGGCCAGGATCTCATTGCGCGCGCGCTGCACCACGGTGCTGGCGTCGTGCTGGGCCAGCTCGGCCAGCACGCTGCGCGCCAGCTCCACGGCATCGCCCTGGGCCAGGGTGGCGGGCACGGCACGCACGGCCAGCGTCTTGGGCGAGAAGGGGGAAACCTCCATGCCCAGGGCCTGCAGCGTGTCGCCATGGGCCTCGGCCGTGGCCACTTCCTCGGGCGTGGCGGCGAAGGTGGCGGGAATCAGCAGCGGCTGGCTGGGGATCTGCTCTGCCGCGTTGACGGCATTCTTGAGCTGCTCGTAGACGATGCGCTCGTGCGCCGCATGCATGTCCACCACGACCATGCCCTGGGCGTTCTCGGCCAGGATGTACACGCCGTGGATCTGGGCGACGGCGCGGCCCAGGGGCCAGATGGTTTCCTCGGCAGCGGCAGCGGTGTCCGCTGCGGGGGGCGTGAAGTTCGCAGGTGAAGGCTCGGTGACGGAGACGGTGACGGTGGCTGGCTGGGGCTGTGCAGCGGGTGCGTAGCTGGCGGGCACATCGCCGGCAGGCCATTGCACGCCGGGCCTGTCCACCGCGACTTCGGCGGCACCGGCAGTCTGCATGGCCGTCTGGGCAGGAAGCGCCACGGGGGCCGGCGCGGGTTCGCGCATGGGTGCCCACAGGCCCGCCATGTTGCTGACCTTGTGGCCGCCCTGTTCATCGCCAAAGCTCATGCGCGCCTGGGGCCAGGCGGGAGCCGCCACCATGGGCGCGGTGGCCGGTGCGGCAGGGGCCAGCTCCGGGGTGCGGGCGGCTTCCTCGGCGGCAGCGGCGGCTGCGGCCGCCGCGCGCGGGGCGGCCAGCGCATTCTCTATGGCGTGGCGCACGGCCTGGTGCACCTCGCGGCTGTCGCGAAAGCGCACCTCGATCTTGGTGGGGTGCACGTTCACGTCCACGCGCGCAGGGTCGATCTCCACATACAGCGCATAGACGGGCTGCTTGTGGCCGTGCAGCACATCCTCGTAGGCGCTGCGCGAGGCGTGGGTCAGCACCTTGTCGCGCACGAAGCGGCCATTGACGTAGCAGAACTGGTGGTCGGGGCGGGAGCGCGCCGCATCGGGAATGCCCGCGCGGCCCGTGACGTGGACGGCGCCCGACCAGTGCTCCACCGTCACGGAGTTCTGCACGAAGGCGTCGCCCAGCACATCGCCCAGGCGGCGCGCAAGGGCTTCATCCGACATGCTGCCGGCGGCACGCCACTGCTCGACCAGCTTGCCCTCGTGCCAGATGGCAAAGCCCACGTCGGGCCGGGCCAGCGCATGGCGGCGCACGGACTCGATGCAGTGGGCCAGCTCCGTGGCATCGCTCTTGAGGAATTTGCGGCGGGCCGGGGTGGAGAAGAACAGCTCCTTGACCTCGACCGTCGTGCCCTGGTTGCGGGCGGCGGGGCGCAGCTCGCCGCTGCGCGCATCGAGCAGATAGGCCGAGTCCTGGCCCGCTGGGCGCGAGAGGATGGACGCCATGGTGGCCACGGTCTCCAGGTCGTGCAGGTCGGTGATCTTGCTGGTGGCATGGCGGCGCAATGCCACGGGCAGCTCGTCGCGCGGGATGCCGCCGCCGTCGTCCTCCACCGAGATCAGCCGCACGCCGCCGGCCAGCAGCCGCACGTTGATCTGGCGGGCGCCCGCATCCAGGGCGTTGTCCACGAGTTCGCGCACCACCGAGGCAGGGCGCTCGACGACTTCGCCGGCCGCGATCTGGCTGATCAGCTCGTCGGGCAGGTCGCGGATGGGGCGGCGGGGGAGGGTGTCGGGGGAGGGGGTGGATGCGTTCACAGGGCAATTCTAGGGGCTCGCATCCACCGCTTGGTGCCTGTGGGAATGGGGTCGGAGTGCCTTGGGCACGCGCAAAAAAAGGAGCCGCACAGGCGGCTCCAAGAGGCGTCCCCGGCCACAAAGGCCAGAGCCGGGGGCACTCTTTGATGAGAGCGGCCGGGGCCGCGCGGCCTCAGCGGCGGCGGC
>Ga0209930_1003873_pt1 | contig 14185 bp, 13 predicted proteins | sample ThiBiot_500_biof_2_FD_183948 | JGI IMG/M metagenome (GOLD analysis project Ga0209930, IMG submission 183948) | Wastewater bioreactor microbial communities from Cape Town, South Africa - Thiocy_cont_500_biof (SPAdes) | ecosystem: Engineered > Bioreactor > Thiocyanate-remediating >... | reverse complement strand
TGTCGACGTAACTGAGAAATCATGCATCGAATAATAGATTTATATGAACATTTTTTTTGTTATTGTCAACGTATTAATCTCGTGTTGGTTGTATCTAGATATCTCTTCTATATCTATATTTTCATTCTAATACACCTATAAAGATTCAACTTGCTCGATAATACTTCAGGTATCATTAAAATGCAATGCTTTTTGAGTTTCCAATCACAACTTCTCGGTTTAATTCGAGGTAAGTGGATGTAGTCAGATGAATACTGTCATTATTCAGCTAATCTTTGTTAGATACAATAATTTTTAGCTATACTTTGTCCATGAAAAAATATATAACTACTTAATAAAACATTATATTCACTTTATATACTTTCTGGAATCTGTAAATGCGATAGATCTGCTAATTACCCAAAAGTTAGCTGATGTTTTGCAAAAGACAACTTAAAATATTATAATGATGATTTTTGGTGCACCGGAATGAATGGGAATACAGGGAATGGATGGGAATGCAGGGAATGTCGGAATGGCTTTTTCCCCCTTGGTTCGATCACTCACTCTCACTCTAGCACGTTGTTCTAATCGATTAGCAATTGATGATGAGGTGTCGGTGGGATGTTGGGACATGATTTGCCGAAAACTTTGTCGAACTGGATCAACAATCAGTCTATTTCTTCCTCGTTCTATAACATCACGCGTTTCTTCGTATAACTGAATTATTCGGCGCACAGTGCTAAAAGAACAATCGATAATTCGGGCTATTTGTCGCAAAGATCAATGGTTATATTTATGTAATGCTCAAATTTTCTACTCCATTTGCGTAACTCATAAAAAAATGTGATAATTTAACTGGCTCTTGTTAGCCATACGTAGTTTCAGTGCAGAAATCATTGCGGGAGTAGCACTGACACTGCTACGAAAACTGGACATGTCAAATCTTTATGGCTGAAAAAGAGCAACGTACATGAAGTGGGATATCTTATGTGAAAATTTGAGTATTTCTAATGTTGATTTACTTGCCAATCCGTTTTAGATTTTTCCAATTAGCAAGGTAAGTTATTTTTTATTGTGACAATGGTAGTTTTTTATGTGTGCACTTGTACATACGTGGTTCATTTCTAAACGGGATACAATTTCTGTGATGAGAAGAAACTTTTGTGCTGAAATATGAAACTCACGTATTGTCAGAAAGATCCAAAGAATTCAATAACACCTAAATATTATAAATACCTTGAAATTCCAATCGATGGTAATAGATCAACTGTTTCCCAATTGATTAGGGTATTCGGTGCTATTCACGCCTATTTGTAATACATTCTTTGATCTTCCTTTCTTTTGGTAGTCTACACATTCTGAATCAAGGATAATGGAGATTGTCGCTCTAATATGATTTCAGAAAAAATTAAAATGTTAGTCAAAGCACGTCAGTAAAGTTAGCAGCGGATTCGAGTTTTTCTCGTTACGATTCGTTCCTACATCTGAGTAGACTCTTTTTCAAGTTGAGTAATATGTAGAATTCAATTCTGCGTCGAATGATACCATTTTCAATTAGGATCATCGAGCAAAAAATTATGGTCACTTGTATGACCAGGACCCTAAGATGGTCTTGCCTCCTCTCTTGACCGAATTTTTTTTGCTGGCTGACGCTAGTTGAAAATGGTATCATTCGACGCAGAATTGAATTCTACATATTACTCAACTTGAAAAAGAGTCTACTCAGATGTAGGAACGAATCGTAACGAGAAAAACTCGAATCCGCTGCTAACTTTACTGACGTGTCAAAGTGGAAATAATAATGAGCTTTGAAAAAACTGTATCTCTATCTGAATAGGATTAGAAAAAAGCGAAAAATTATCTTTTTTAAGATGCTTAAATATTTAAATATGGGTACCGTCATATAGTCGTCGTTTCTTTCTCGTTCATTGTTTTATAGTTTGTATGATCGAAGGATAACACTATAACGCTTTCATTAAGGGTACCCCCCCCCTCTTTTTTGGTCAAAAATTTTTAAAAAATTAGTTTTTAAAAAAATACACTCCTCAAACTTATTTTGCGTTTTTCTCAAATATTTTTTTTTTATTGAAAGTTTAAACTTGTGACACAGAAAACTACCCTAATTTTCGTCCGATCGTTCTGAAATTTTTTTTGGAGGTAGCCTAAGGTATACCTCAGAGGTAATTTTTACCTTTTCTAAAAATCTCTATTAAAAATTTTTTTATCAAAATAATACGTGAATGGATCTCTAGAAAACCCATCTTGGGTTTCTGGAAAACTACAAAAAATCCTACGATTCTTATAAATTCAGAAGGAGACATCATAAAACAAATCGGTCAATTATACCTCTGGGGGATACTTCAAAGTAGTTGTGATAAAAATTTCAGAACGATCGGACGAAAATTAGGGTAGTTTTCTGTGTCACAAGTTTAAACTTTCAATAAAAAAAAATATTTGAGAAAAACTCAAAATAAGTTTGATGAGTGTATTTTTTCACTAAAAGAAATTTAAGACTAAGTTTTTAAGGACTCTGTGAATAATCTTTTATGGCTGGCTCGATGATCATATCAACAACTATCCGATGCACAAAACAACGCCACCTATCAGTGTAATTATTCAGTGGAGCATGTAATTCTTGTACGAATCAATAGAATTATCTTTTTTTCTGCTTTATTTAAAAAAAAATTTTCTGCTATATTTAAGATTTCTCTGTTTTATTTAAGATTTTTTCTGTTTTATTTAAAACAACAAAATAAAATATAATGTCATCGAAAACACCAACGAAAACAACGAAAAAATTTACCACAGAAGAAAAAGAAGTTTCAAACTTATGTGAACTTCAAAAAAATAGGTATGAAATTATCGAAGATGAAGTAGAAAAGTTTATTCAGCTATGCCTGCACCATATTTATAAGGATCGTTTTCTATTAGTTTAGCTTCTCGTTCAAGTCTTTCAAGTCTTTTTTTTCGACGTTGTTCAAGTCGAAGTATAGGATCATAAGATTGATCTTCTTTTATCCTGTCACGATCTATTTTTTTTAACATTTTAAGCACAGCGCAATTTATGAGAATATCGAATGATTTATAGATAGGAATTAGACCAATAAATCCATCGTTGTAAATGATTGTACCCAAATTTGTAGCTATTTCAATTTGTTTTCGAGAGTGATACCTTTTCTTGGTGCATAACGACCAAATGATTCTATGGAAACTTTCATTCGCATTCGTTGTGCCGCTATTCAACACTTGACGAAGTGATTCGTCACTACATAGATCATCATACGCTGGTTTGATAGCAATGCAAACAGCAGGAGGAAGTGAATGCGTGGCATGTTTGTAGTTGAATTCACGGTAGATTTTGCAGTATAATGGATCACAAATATCATGAATTGGATTTTGATCTGTACTTGATATGTGAAACCATGCGCCCCATGCAGCTTGTTTCATCTTTTCTAAATCATTATTATTTTCTCTAATTGCTTTTCCATAATAAAGTTGTAAACGATATATTTTGCGATCATCTTTAAAATAAAATTTCGAAATCAATTCATTCTCTTTTTAAACATGAAAGCAAAAAGACGTACTCAATCTATCTTTGCCACCAATTGATTTTTTATCGCTGAGAAGCGTTCTTCCATAGTTTTTTTTAATAGTTAGTAAACGTGTTTTCAGTCGTTTTGAAAAATGATTGATACACTGTTTTCTTTCAATTAAAAAATCACCATAAGGTCTTGATTGAGAGATATTGACATCATTTTTTGTATCTCCATCAGCAATGTAAGATGTATAACGCAAATTATGCTTGATAATCGATCTCGCGAACATTTTTACCATCTAAACAATAATTTTAAAAAATTATAGGAAAAAATATGCAACATTTACCGCGGCTCCTTCCATTCCACCACTGCTACCTTCATAGTTGGCTTCACAACCACTTTCGAAATGTTTTTCAAGTAGTTTAGAGTATTGCTCGCCATCATACTTTTTCACTGACAGTAAACCAGCACATTCGGAACAATACCGACTCATAATTTCATAGTCGAGAACTTTTGGTGGATCAGCAGCACTAAGAATTGTTCCTATTCCATGCAACGATGTAAAACCTTCTGTCAACCAAGTACCATCGATTGAAACAGTTATATCTTCTCCTTGATGGAATGCACGCGCTTCCTCAGCAGCTACTTCTGTACTTTTTTCAGCAGCAATTTGAATAGACTTGAACAACATGTTTTCGTACTTTTTGAATGATTCAATTTGAACAGGTGGTAAAATACCCATAGCACCAAAAAATTTTTCAAGTCCGCGTCGATGTATCCCAATAAGAGAGCCAGCTAGAGCACTCATCATATTCAAATCAGTCATTTGCGATTTTGATGACGGTAAAATTCGATTACCAGTAACAAAGCGTATTACATTACCACATACGCAAATAAATGACATATAGTATGAAAGCCCAAGACGCTTGGTAACTTTAAGTACATATTTTCCTTGACAACTGCATTGTGGACAAGTCATAGAATTGACAAGACTTAGAATATTTTGTGTGCTGACAATAAGATTGACATTCGAATAATCAATCAATAAATCGTCATCAGTGCTTGATGAGCTTTCTCTGTCTGAATCATCAGAAGAAGATTCTTCAAGATGTCTTTCATAAGAAGAGATCAGTTTCTTTTTAGTAGCAGAAAGATTTGGTGTTGATGTGCTTGTTTGTTTTGATGGTGTACGTGGAACAGTATTAGCATCTAGTTGACAAAGTTTTTGACGATGAGCAAGTTGTTGTAGTTTGACTTTGTTTTGTCTTTCTCGATGAACAGATCTAAATAAAAATTTTTTTAGTTATATTACACCAACTGCTGAACTTCGTCAACAACAAATTGATCAAATCTTTCGCACGCTCAAAAAAGCCTACAATCATTACGGTCAACAAGATATTCCTGAAAATATTTTTGATATCTTATTTAATCAAACGTTCTCAGCCTCATCCGATATTCCACTTGACAATATCCAGGTTATGGAAGAAAAAAACTCGATCTACAAAATTCTATGGGAAATTATCGAGTCAAAAAAAAACAAAGAATTTAACGAAAAATGGGTTCGTGGCTCCGTACAATATCCACCACTGATTATTCAACTTCTTCGTGCTCGTTTTCCAAGTCCTGAACCAGACATATTTTTATGCAATTGTACTAGATATGACATAAAAGATTTCGTAAAATATACATTGTCTTAGAATTTACCTCATATTTCAAATAAAAAAACAGCAATTATCGTAGTATGAAAAACGAATGTTGGTTGGTATGACAAATAAAGTCTCTCTCTTTCAAATCACGCACACATATATACATATATATATATATATATATACACATATATAGCTCTCTTCGTGAAAGCGAAAGCACTTCATAGAATGAAAAAAAGATGTTTACAATAGATCCGTTTACTTTATATGATGACTCATACAGAAGATATTCTCTTTCATAAAGTTTTTCGCATTATATATTCATAATTAAAGGTTTAGTTAAAGTGTAAACCATTTTCTTAAAGCAACTATACAAAAAATTTAAAAAAAAATTTTTTCGGAAAATTGACGTTACGTAAAAGCCGAATAAAAACACAACGGTAAGTCTGATCGAGCTCGCTCGAACGGCAATCGATAGGTCTTCATGTCAGGTATCTTTTGAACAAAAAAAATAAAAACTGATTTTTTAAAAATTTTTGACCAAAAAAGAGGGGGGGTGTACCCTTAAGTCTTAATCGTTGCTCTCAGTGTGATTCATACATATAATGTTCTTTTTTCGTTCAACTTTGCCTTGATCTAGCTTGTTCTGTCGTTGTTTATTCTGTTTTATTGATGTTTCAAGCTAAATGTATCGTATACATTATTTCTGATTCTGACAAACTGATCGAATTCATCATATTCTTTTCTAAAATTGGTGAAAAAAATCGAAAAAAAGTCACTACAGAAATGTTCAGCAATTCGATCAAGCGTTTAGTCATTTTTGAGACCTAAGAAGTGTTTAATTAGGTATAGAAATAGCGCGATCGATATATCTCGGCAAGAACTATCTAGAACTGCGGTTCGTTTTACTGAAATCGGACCAGAAGATTTAAATTCTGATGTATCTTATTGTTACAGTTGACGAAATCGTCTATTTTCTTTGTGTGCCTGTTCATCTCTCTTTCCTGTTTCTCTTCTTTTCCTTCTTTTAATAAAAGTTAGGCCTGGAGGAAGCTAACATATATTGTACATAATTATAAAAAAAATTGTTTTTAATCACAAGTATACGCGTTAGTGAATACTTCTATTGTGGTATCACACTATTGTTGGATGAATTTCAAAAATAATCAAACATCTCATTCTCTTCTCCAATAGATCAAAATGCGATAAAGTTTTTGTGTTTAATGTACATTCTTCATTATAGACTACAATATGTGGTAAAAGTCGTAATATTTATGATTATATATATATCCATAAGAATGGAAAAGAAATCTAATACACATCAATAGAGTAAATGAAAGAGAAAAGAAAATGTTACAATATATCCGAACCACGTGGTATATATTGTTGACTTCCAACACTGAAGTTAGTATTAATAAAATGGAAAAGAAAGATTGTGTATTGCCGTTGATGTATATGCTAAAAGAAAAGAAAAAAGAATAGGAAAAGAGATAATATATATATATATATCGACTTATTTATCAGGTCTTGGATTTAGTTTCTTTTAGTTAGCTCTCGTAATGACATCATATTATAACCTTTTATTCATCGTAACAATTATTTGTTTTCTTCATATATTTTCTGGTGCATTATGAACAGTTTCAACAGCAAATAATGTATCGGATCAGCAAACAAACGAAATTAAAATGAAATTGATCTCTGACATGCGTCGAATCCGACATATGCTTCAACCGTTTCGTTCTGTGTTAAAAACACGAAAACTTTACCGTGAATATTATAACATGCTTAACACGTTATGGACTTGTTGTCCTCTACAAAGAATTTTTCTATTCGATAGACGAGATGTTCACCAAACTCTCGCTGATATGGCTACTTGCCTAGAACACATCACATATAATCGAACACAATTATCAAATAAATGTTTGACCAATCTGAAAATATTCAATCCAGTAACTACAGAACTTCCAAAATGTGATGGAGGTTTATTTCGAAACATGGTCAATCAATATACGTTCATTGTGGAATTATATAACTACACAAAAAGATTTTGTGTTGATGGTCTTCATCCTAACTTAATTTTCTTTGATATTTCTAATATCATTCAATGTGAACGTGCAATTAGACAAAAATTAATTAGCAATCCTCGAGCATACAACATCTATGATAATCTCAGCAATAATGTACTAAATACTTATATACAAAACTTACACAAATATTATGAATGTGATGATCCTGAACTGTTGAAAAACGATGAAAATGAAGAAGATGAATACATCAAACTAATATATCAATATTAATAGAGTGATTCATGTTAGTTTTATGCATCTTTCTTTTTATTTTCTTCGCATTTTATCCATTCATTTGTTTTGTTTTATAATTTGAATAACTGAAAATAAAATAAAATGAATTAGTTAGTTGCCGAAATTATATCTTAATAACGATCGCTATTTGAACCACTAAATTTATCTATTGATTAATCGTTCCATTACTATTTACAGTAAAAAGTTGATTTTTAACAAGAGAAAAGTGGTTACCAATCGAGGCTGAGTATTATGTAGAAGAGAAGCCACGACTATAGTTTCGACTTACATTTTCAGGTGATAGTTGTTGTTTCTTTTAACGTGAATTCAAAATGTTCATTGATAAGACGATTCATTTCTTGTTCAAAATCAGCTATTACATTGCCAGTCCACATGCATGGATAAGGTAGTTGTAATAGGATTTCTTGTTGTGATTGATATTGTTATGCTTTTTTGATCTTTCGATGTTGGTCATAATGAAAAACGTTTTGGCGCATAGTATCACAAGGACATTTAGTTAATGGTTGAGCATTGAATGATAATCCAAAATCTTGGATGATTTCGTCATTACCTTGATAGTAGAGTTCATCCGAATGTCCATGTATAGAAAGTATGGCTTTGATATAGTCGGTTTCATTCAGAAATGCTTCAGTAGTTGAACAATATCGTACGGCTGTTAATAAAGATTTTCGTAGCCATTTTCATACATCATTTTGTATCGGACTTTGAAGTATATTAAGAAATTCTGGTGAAAATAGAGTATTTTACATGAATTTATAATATTAAGAATAGGGAATATATTAAATGATCAGTAAAATAGATGAATGATCAGTTAATTATATGAACTAGCAGTTAGAATATTTATTTTTTAGCAGTAAATAAAGAAAATTTGATCAGTAATAATATTATGTTTACCAGTAGGAAAAAAATTACTGCACTAACAATGCAGCTTTGGATTTTGAGGGCCGACCTCGTTTCCTTTTTTCACCGACTGCTACACTCTTGGCTTCTGGTGGTGGTGATTAGTTGCCTCCAGGGCATTATTAGTTGATGGTGTGTAAAGTTGAATACCTTCATACCATCCACGATTTGATTGAACCCATTCCTTATCAAAATAAGTCAAAAATTCGATTATTGATTGGTTCTTTCGTTTGTTTTTAATTTTCCATTTCTTGAAAAATAAGTCTAAAGCCAAATCAAATACTTCAGTAGAGTGCGATAAATGAAGATATTCAATGTCGTCAACGATTTCTTGAGCAACGATTTTGTCGTCTATATGGCTTGCACGATTTTCGACTTTTGTTTTCATGTGAGACCAACACATAATTTGATTATATTCATGTTTAAAAACTTTTCTAAATCCGTTTTTAATAGCATCGACAGCATCAGCAATTAATGCTGTTGACTTAAGTAGATTATTTTTTATTTTTTGCATACCGATTTGGACACTATTGAAGATAAATTGAAAATCTTCTGTGTTTTTTCGTTACAACAGATGGCTAAACCAAATGGATGAAAAAATTTATTTAAATCGGTTGTTCCAATTACAAGAACAGGATATCTTTGCCAAATTAATATGTGATGAGATCGAAGCAATTTTCAATAAACGAACGATTTGTTTTCATCCGTTGGAATCGCAGAATTTCGTTTACACCATTGTTCTAATTCACCTAAACTAATCATATAAGCACCGAATTTGTTCTTTTTATATTGTATCAGGTAATTTTTTATTTGTATTGCTGTTGGTGTTTTTACGTTTCGTGCCTGCAAAGCACGAATAATTTGCTTGGATTTCATAATACCATCCATGTACAATTCATTGATACATTTTTTAATATTCTCGCTAATACCACGTGAAGAATCATCGTCATGGTCATGCTCAGCTTCCGTTTTATAAACAGAAACTTTGTCACTGTCGGCATGATTAAATAGATATATGCTTGCTTTACATTGATGACCACGAAGTTTGTTTTTTTGCATCGGTAATAAACTTTTCTTCCGACTTCTAAATAATTTGTATAGTATTTTGACCATATGGATTCAATCGATGCTTTAGCTTCCATAGCACTACCATAATCAGCATACTTGAACCAATTTTTTATTTTTTATTTTGTTTTTTTTATTATTTTGCACAGCTTCATCAGTACTTCCATGTTTTTCTTCATCTGATGAATCAGATACATACTGTCATACTTCTTGAACAGTTTTCATCTTATAAATGAAGAATAATATGATAAATTTAGACAAAGCAGAAGAAGAAAGATTAAGTAAACTGTATTAGTCAATTATGTTTAAGAATAAACAAAGAAACAAAGGAAAAAAATGACTCACATTTTTGTCCGTTTCGACTTTTTTACTTATTCTTTCATCTGAGATTCACTAATCTTATATTTTATTTACTGCACCGAAAATTTATCGATCAATCATTTCTTTTAAATAACTGATCATTTAAATATTTTATTGCCGTTTCAACACTGCATTGATATGTAAAATACAACAAAAACATTTTTCAAAATTATTCTGTCGTTAGAAAAAAATATTAGAAATTATCAAAAAGTTGGATATTCAACACAGCGCACTGCAATTTTTCTATTTTTTTTTATTATAGAAAGAACAACAAGTTTGTGTTACACAGGAAAATCTTGAGGAATCGTTTGTCTATCAAAGTATTTCATGCGACTAAAATAAATTATACACTATAATTTGAGAAAATACAAAGACAATTCTATTGATTCACATACCGTTGTAAGAAAGATATGATTAATGCACAACAGACCAGTGATATAAACCAACATACAAACAAAATCAACAAATCACGGTCTAAATATTAAGATCAAATTGTTGAAAATACTAAAAGCATGTCAATACCAAATAAAATGTAGTGATGTTTCGATATAGTTGGACATGACATTGGTTCAGATTGGTTTTTGACCCAAAGCCAATATTCATATTCGGCTTCTGAATTCTTGTAACTTTTGCAAGAGTTGAAGTCTCGGACGAATTCCATACAATGTTTGTACCATGTATTGTAACATTGTAATTTAGAATTACGATTTTTATCTTCGCATGAAATATCTTTTTCACAATGTTCATAATCTTTTTCGAAATTATTCATATAGAGTTGGGCAGCATAGTATTGATCATTTGAAGATAGTTTTTCATTTATTTTAGTCGAGAAATTATTTTTCGTATATTTGGATTCAATCTTATAAAGCATTATACTCTCCCTAAAATCCAAAACATGATTTATAATGAAAAGTTTAATAGAATATTTCAGACGTCAGCATATTTACCTATCAAATTTTCCCAAGCATTAATTGAGAGGAAACGTTCTAAGATAGTTCCACTTGACTTTATCGGGTGTTAACCTTAGTGAAGAGGATCGATTTATAAAATTTTTGTCCCATGATATATTTGCTAATGCATGAAAATGTTCGTGATTCAATCCAATCGAATGTCCTCCTTCCTGTAATATATGACGATTTGAATTGAACCCGACAACCAATGATGGGTCACGTGTTTTCTGATAGTCACGATAAAATTTTTTAGATAGGAGGTCATACGAAAAAAATTGTGACTGGGATCCGATTATAGACCATGATTTGTGTCTGTCTAATGCAAGTCCCACTCTAATATCGGCACTGTGATTAAGAAGAACTTCTTTGAAATGTATGTGAGTAGGTAAAAACCATTGAAAATATACACGACGAAAATGTAAGTGTTCTTTTTCATCGCCGTTGACAAAGGCTAACGTAACATCTTGTTTTCTCCAAAGAAAATCTGGTTCAAACACCAGGTCAGCTATATATTCGTGTGTGGCTTGTGCAAGTGAACTAATTACCATGAAGCAGAATAATAGAAATAAATACATTGATGTGCTAGTTATTTTTGTTGACATTGAATTGTTGTGGGTTCGAAATATGAAATAAATAGTCGATAGATGAATCTAAAAACTATCGCCGTAAGATACAATTTGATTACAACTATATATTTATCTATTTATCAAAGCAAAATACAATGAACCGAATTTTTTATTCGAACTATAAGAAATGAAAATTTCTCTGTACTTATTACAGAAGAAGAGTACAATTTATAATCTTTTTAATTTCTACACTGAGAAAAAGATGTAGTATGAAACTGAAAGGGGTATGTTCTTCTTGTTAAAGATATGCATTACAATTGTTAAGAAAAGAGTAAAACTTACAGTCATTGTACGTGAGTACAATGAAAGAAAAAAGAACTTTTTTACAAACATTACCTACATAAGAGTCACCTTGGAGATAACACTTTTTATCATCTTAAACTAACAAGTATAATTGAATATAACTTCGTGAAAGTACAACATCATATTGGGAATTAAAAAAAACATCTTTTCGTATGTTTCGAATAAATTATCCTGCATTATATGATTGTACATTTTCTCCATTCCGTGATTTTAGACAATCATACTTATTGTGAAAATTTATTCAATATTCACAAGCAACTATTTTTTTATACTGAAATCTATACGCAATTATAATGGAGAAAATATCTTTGTCCTTGTATACAGTATAGTGTTAATTCAGCTCTCTTCAATGCTGACATATTTCTCTTTCGATACATTATATTTAACCTTTTCCGAGATATAGCAAGGATATATATATGTACATGGAAATTTCTATACCATATCGTAATATACAGAAAAAGAAAAGAAAAGATACGTAAATCTATCGATATTTCAATCCAGTCTATTTTGCTCAATCGATGGTTTCAACGATCACATTTTCTTTTATTTTGTTTATTTTAATATTAATCTATGGAAACACATTACCCAACAATAAATTATTGTCTGTTTCATCACAAAATGACTCTTTCAATAGACAAACAAGTGTATCACTAAATAAAATCAAGGTAGATTTGCATCGAATTAGACAAATACTCAAACCACTTCGTCTTTTATATAATTCTCGAGATCTTTATAGAAAATATAACAATATGCTTCAAACTCTATGGACATGCTGTCCTGAAAATAGAATTGATATGTTTGATATAAGAGATGTTTATGCAGCTCTCGCTGGACGAACTGATTGTTATTATTTTATCTTAGAAAATAGAACTCGTTTAACAAATGAATGTAACAACAAATTAAAATTATATGATGTAGCAAAAGAAGACATCGGTGTTTGTGATGGTCGTTTACTTCGTAATCTTGATGATCATTATATCTTTGTGGTACAATTATCTGATTACACAGAAAAATGGTGCATCGGTGGTCTTTATTCTATGCTTATTTATTCTGATATCAATCGAATTTTACCATGTGAAAGAGCAATTCGTCGAGGATTAAGAAACGATGTTGAAGTCTATGCAAAATATGATAATCTAAGTAGTCAAGTACTCGATCGATATGTACAAAATATACATAATTATCGTGATTGTAATGATCCACATTTTTTCGATGCAGAACCTGGCGATGGAGAAATTGATCCATCATTACCGAGAATTGAATATCGAAAATAATTATTTATTCGAACTGTATTACAAATGTTTTTTTTAATTTTTTTTTATTATGTATGCGGTCATAGTTTAGAAGAGTAATATAAGACTGAAGGACTGTAATGCTCTTCGCCGAAAAGCGTTTTATCGAAAGAATTTTTCGCAACTTGAGGGTGAGGAAGTGTACTGCCATGACCGGTTTCGTCCGAATCTCACGGATTTATCTCATCACTGGCTTGAGGGTGAGGCTTATATAAAGATCTACCACCATCCGGATTTCGCTAGAATTTCACTAGCTCATCAGGTGGTTTAAATAATACTGCATCTAATCAGCAAAGTCGAGTCAAAGACAATTTAAAGGATCGAAATCCTCCCAATTTCAGTTCTTTGACCGGCAATGCTTTTAAATTAGCAGATGGTCACTCTATAAAGCATGTGAGGCTTGTATAAAGATCTACCACGATCCGGATTTCCCCTCTTTGAATTCCACTGGTGTATACCATGACAGGCGTTACCATAGTTGCAGACCAATAATTTATAGCTGTAGTTGGTTGGGTTCATTGAATAAATTGAACGATTGGATATTAGATAATATGAATTTGTTGTTAATAGTTTGACTAATATGTGTAGTTGATAAATTAATCTAAAAATAAACAAAAATTAATATCATATGTTTTTTTGTTTGAGTTGAAATATAGAAACTGTGGATGCAGATGAAATTGCAAAAAAAATTATCTTAATAAGGTTCTTGATGGCTTTGATGAAGGTAATAGCTGACTAAGTGATCTGTTTATTCGTGGTTCTAGCTTCAAAATGAGATTATTCGTTGAGGACTCTTGATTACCATACGATTTCTTCCACAGTTGATGTAATTCACGTCGGAGTTGTAGTATTGGACCAGTTTCAAATGTGAATGGTACGCGAATCTGGCGTTTATTGATAATGGGTTGCTGTTGCTGTTTTTCACGTCCTGTTAGTTGATGGAGTAATTCTAGATGTAAATGCATATACAAATCATTATTGATTTGTTCGACGATTGATATAGCATTATGTTGTTGAAAAAATCGTTTGAAATGATGAGCAATAAATCTTGGTGGATAGCCATTGAAGAGTAAAGTAATTTCAATTGTTAAACGTTCTCTATCGAAGTCATTGATATCGGAACAGACACGTATTCCTCGATAGAGTGCACCTCGGATAATATTACGATGTATATGACGTGGATGATCTGATGAAAATGGAACTA
>Ga0209930_1003871_pt1 | contig 14190 bp, 6 predicted proteins | sample ThiBiot_500_biof_2_FD_183948 | JGI IMG/M metagenome (GOLD analysis project Ga0209930, IMG submission 183948) | Wastewater bioreactor microbial communities from Cape Town, South Africa - Thiocy_cont_500_biof (SPAdes) | ecosystem: Engineered > Bioreactor > Thiocyanate-remediating >... | reverse complement strand
TTTTAATTTTTTTTGTCGACTTTTTTCGATGCATTTAATCTCGATGTTTTTTGCATGTGAAGTTTTTTATATCAATTGTTTTTATTTGATGTTGCTTCATTCGACGATACTTGTGTACAGTTGTTCATCAATAACCACGACAAACGAAAATCATTCAAATAAACCTGAAGTGTAATGCTGGAACAAACTTATCATTTGAAACTGATTGACACAATGTAATGAATGCCACGTGAAGGCAAGAAATTAATGAAGGAATTATTTTAAGTTATACTCAATAACTATTTCTATATATTGCGATACAAAAATTGAAGAATGTTTCATAATAACTTGACTTATAATTGGTAGTAAAGCTATTATTAAGCTGAGGTTTTAGTATGTAACGTAAAACTGTTCCGATTACTAGAGCAAAATGACTCAATTTATCACATAAGGTAGTGCATTCAGTAATAAATTGAGCACTGTTTTATTAATATAACTGAAGGATCAATGACACATCTATCATTTATATAAACATAAACTGCATAATCTCACGCTCAGTCTTGATATAATTGACTCAATCACAACGTGTGTAATGAAAAAGATTAACTGGTTAACAACAGGTTCTTCATATTATTCAGATTCGTTATCAATCAACAAATATTTCATATTGTGGTTGTAACAACAATTTAATTTTTACGCGAGAAAAATGGTAAAATGTATTTGTAAAAGATAGCTGATCTCAATACAAGTCGAACATGTTCCAATAGATACTTTTTTCAATCGTATAGACCATCTGCACAATCTGTCGATGAAAAAATCAGTGTAAAAATATAAGTTTTACTCTAAAAGAACTACCTAATTTGGACGAATGCAGTTTATCCAGTTATTATCTGCTTTTCAATAATACCTCCGTATGTAGACAAAATCAATATCATTTAGTAATAGGGCAAAACCAAAACCAAAACCATCAAAACCAAGAAATTTGGATTTGGTGCATGCCTACTGAAGGTAGTATGTATATACTCGATGCACAATACGAAGAACATGACTTTTAGCACTAACAGTAACGAAAATGAGGTATGCTCAGCTATTAAGGTAAGTGTTAGTACTCTTTTCATTCCAGTATAATCTCTGAGACTATCATAAGTTAAATGACCCATCTTCATTATGCCTAAATAGACATTTATAAAGATAAAAAAATCGCTATTAAATATTAATCGGAATTCATTGTACACAAGATCGAGGAAATGAATAGTCTTACGATAAATAAATACTTACTAATGCATGAAATCAACATAAAGTCCAAACAGAATGCAAAAAATATAACAATAATGACGAGAGTAGACGATGATCGAAACGAAATCCATGCGGATGAAAATCGATTCAGCTCTTCACGAAAATTTACCATTTTTAATCTAAAATGAATAAATCTACATTCAATCTAATAGCATGGGATGTACCAAATAAATGACTTTTTTAAACAGTTACAATAGAAACATTTTCTGTTGCATCAGTCAATTCAATCTCTCAAGAGTCATAAGTTTACTCTATGTTTCAGTCTCATTCTTATCAGGATTAACCAATCAAATTTTTTATGCAGACATTTTCCTGTCGATTGTTCGTTTGATATTTGCAATTTCTTTTGATTTTCTGGTTGTATAATATTTTATTTTCTACAACGATTGAAAAATATTCGGTTGGGTATTTGTTCGCTTGTCTCTCATAATTGATACCTTTCAAATCGTTTTGCAAGAAGCGTGGCAACTTTGGAATGGACCATCTTTAATAAAATGTTTCTCGGAACTGTTGAATTTGATTTATGTAGACAAATTATTATTTTGCGACTCTGAACTCTATGTAGCTGACTGCGCTCTTAATCTTCGTTTACCTTTATCACATACATTTTAAATTTATCTTATTTTCAATTGTCATGACATAAAAGCTATTAAAAATAGTTTTTCAAGAGTCAACCGAAGTCAATCATTATGCGTTGGTAATTTTTGGTTTGTTAAATATTAATTACTTTCACGATAAAATATTTTGTCTCTATGGATAACATACAGAAACATAGTTCGAACGCGTCAAAACGCGCTCGGGAGCAGTCCGCTGAAGCGAGGGAAATGTTTCACCTACGATGCATGTAAACACGTTACCTTCATTGCGTTTCAAAGCGTGTTTTTCTTGAAAAAATATTTATATAGATTAATAAATTCTATGGATTCCTAATTGATCCTGAATGTATCAAGTGACAGCTCTAGAACCATCAGGAACCCATTTTTAAAGTAAAGTCATACGCTTTAACAAGTCGATTACACGAATCCTATCTATTTCGGGTAGATATCCCTTTTCTGCATTAGATAGGCTCATACTGACATACATTATTTTATTGTTACTTAAGAAAACATATGTGTAAGTGTCAGTACAACTTGTATTTGTATTCACGCGTCTCTGAGCTTTTTTAGAACAAAAAAATAGTTCAGTCGATTACCTGTTCTGCAGCACACACAGCTTAAACTGCATACATCATTTGTTTTAATAAAAAAAAGAACATACATTCAAGTGTGACAATAGTAAAAATCTAAATTACGGCTCGCATATGAAAGTGAAGAGTAACGTTATGAAAGAAACTGAAGTTTTCTCTTTCTCCTATTTTTTTTATGTGTGCGTCCCTCAGAATCACGCCAATAGATGAATAATTTCGTTGTGAAAATGAGATGTGTTCTAAGAGGTATGATTAACCAGTCTTTCTAATAACTTTTTTATTATGAGAGTTTACTCTGATTCATTTCTCACATGTCCCATTTTTTTCTACGACTATTACTGATTCAGCAATTAAAACATCTAAAGTTCATAAATCAAGTGACAGACATGTCAATATGTATTGCAAACTGCATTAGTTAAATCTTTACTACTATTAGAAGTCTATGACTAATCTAATTTATCACAAACTTTTCGTTTGTTTAGAAATCTACTGGAAGATAAAGTGACCTGTAGGTTAAGGTGTGTTTTCAAATAGTTTCTCTTTTTATTAAATTTATTCTAAAAAATATCAATAAAGTTCATGTGAATTCTAATTTAAAAGAGAAAAAACTAGATATTCATTAATAATATAAATAATCGATTAGATTTAATTAAAGAACAAATCAATATTATGACACAAAACCTTGCGAATAAAATTGCTTTGATAACTGGTGGCTCGGAAGGTTTTGGTTATGCAACAACAGAACTGTTTGTACGAGAAGGTGCTTTTGTTTACATAACCGGCAGACGTCGACAAGACAAACTTGGAAATACTTCAGTCGCGTGTGGCATTCAAGCAGATGCGCATCAAACATGAAGAATTTTGACAAAATACACGATCGAATTGGGTACTTTTGGATCAATAACTGAAGCAACCTATGATAAATTATTCAATACGAATGTGAAAGGTGTTACCTCTATTTAAAAATGGCGGATCGATTGTTCTCAATGCTTCTGTTGTTACAATTATGGGACCACCAGAAGAAGGTGTCTATAGTGCTACCAAGGCCGCAAGATTCGCGTGAATGCTGTGAGTCCTGGAGCAATTGAAACACTACTTTTAAGAAGTTTGTTTCAAGATGATGAAGATACAGTTCTGGGCCGAGTAGGTCGAGCTGATGAAGTGGCAAAATCTGTCTTATTTCTGGCATCGGATGATAGTAGTTATTGTACAGGTATTGAACTGTTCGTTGACGGTAGTACTGGCCAAGTTTAGAATCGAACTTGTCATAGATGTTAAATTTCAGACTAAATTTAGTATTTATCACATTCATTATTCAAATATTTGTTTGTCCTTCTAACTAACTGAGGAGAGTGAGAGGGACGAGAAAGCTAGATTATTAAGTGGCAAACGTATCAGTATACCAGATCTAATTCAGAAGAATCGAACCAAATTCATAACACCTGAAAATTTTCCCAATAGTAGATCATCAGTATTTTGATATTATATACTAATGTTATTTTTCTTGTGATGCACATCTCCAGCAAAGAATCACAAATATTCAGTCTAATGATCAGATAGAACTGCATCTTTTCCCTCAAAATATGCGTGTCCTATATACAATATATGTCAGTACTTGATAAATCGTTATATGCAAACCTAGAGAAAAGTTCTTCTAAATACAGTTAGAAAACTAACTAAACAAAGGAGAACTGAAGATGTAAATTATCTGACTTCCCTTAACCATCTCCGCTTGGGTGAAACAACACGCGCTGATTTCGAATATCTATGTCAACAAATCATTGGTCCTGGAAAAGCTGTTCACTCTTTAAAAGAAAAACCATGGTGTGATGCTCCAATTCTTATTTTCTATAATCAGACTGAACTTTTATCTGTCTTTCTTCCTTTGGCACCGAATATGTCTGTGCTTCTTACTGATAATATCGCTTGCACATTAGAACTTTCGAACAATACAATATTTCCGACAAATACTATTTATATTCGTAAATCGTTATATGCACTCGTAGAAATTAGTTCTTCAGAAATCGAAATTAATTCCTATCTCATTAGTCAAAAAAGAATATACTGTTTCTATTAGACAGCTACTTGATCCTCTTCTTAAGAAAAACTTAGGGAGAAAAATAACCACTTAGGAATCACACGGACTCACAATGGGAAAAAGCGTTGTCAATCTTCAATTACCACCTGCTGCTCAAAACGGAGAATTTGCATGTTCAGATGAACTCAATAAAAACAACATAAAAAGAGTGTGTTCATTTCCCCTTTTCAACATTTTTTCGATATGAACTTTGTTTGTGCTTTTGAAAAAACTTTATGCACCGCCCTGAAGAGTGTTTTTTCAAATAAATAAACACGAAACACGTCGGTGATTATATAATATCTACAATTATTATTCATTTTAATTCAAGCACACAATCGTTCATTTTGACACCAAAACAATTGATTGCTGAAATGCAAAAATTGCGCGTAGCAGATTGATTTATAGCTACAAATTAATTTGTTTTTATATCAATCCAATCATATCTAACCTACCTGGGCTTTTTGCTTTGTGCAATTTCGGATGAATGAATAGCGAAAAAAACGATAAGCCGTTTCTCTATTTCAATCAAGATACTTTACCTATAAATATTCTCGTTCTAAACGAAAACATTTTAGTATAGTGATTCGAACAGGATGACTGTTCGTCTGAGACCATCGGGGTAAGTTTAATATAATATATTTTAAAGTTGTAAAAACAATTTCATGACAATTATTCAGAAGATGGACTTCGCTTGGTACTACAGCTGCTTGGATCTGTTTGGGTCTGATTTTCTTTACCATAGCAGCAGTTATCATTATGTCTCTCATTCCATTGTATTTGAAAAGCAAACCAGTAACAACACAACCCGCATTCTATCGTAGTGCACCACAAACAGCACGATTACCAATTCAAAATGATGGAACTTTTACTCCTGGCGATACGCTCAATGAACAAGGACGAACAGCAATAGCAAATCAGGTTTATTATTCAGCCATTTCATTCCATAACATACCTTGCAATTTTCATTTTCATTTCTATAGCTCAAAAGTGCTTTCGCAACCGATCCAGGTATTGGAAACAATGCTGGAGTTGATGTTCAAACTGGAACTATCTCACAAAGCTCGGCACACGTAAACATTTCATTTGAAATCAAATATTAACAAATATATTATTCTAGAGGAAAAGAAAACAAGTTGTCCAACTCGTCATCATTATTGTTTTCATAGTAGAAATTCCAAGCGGGTTAGTCAATTTATTATACAAATTTGTTCATCATCATTATATTATAACATTCTCTTTCTTATAGTGCATGTTCAACACCTACATGTCTCAGGCAAATACTAGCACAAATTACTAAATTTCTTGCAACTGCTAATCTTATTATAAGTTTGTTCATTTATACATAATATGAAATCATAAAATAACCAAACACTTCATTTTTCTATTATTTAGCCATTCCAATCGGTTCAGTCAATCGTCCAACTACCGCAACCGAATCCGTTACAACAATTCAAACAACACCTGCTGCTACAACCACATCACCTATAGCCTCTTCAGCAACCACATCAATCAGTGGTACATCAACATCTGCATCATCTGGTGAAACATCAACATCTGCATCATCTGGTGAAACATCAACATCTGCATCATCTGGTGAAACATCAACATCTGCATCATCTGGTGAAACATCAACATCTGAATCAACCGGTGGTACATCAACATCTGCATCATCTGGTGAAACATCAACATCTGAATCATCTGGTGGTACATCATCTCCTACGTCATCAATTGCCGATACAACATCGTCAACAAATACATCTTTCACTATTTCAACTGAACAAGCATCATCAGATGAAACAACAACACCAAATACAGCTACTATCACTACGACCGTTTCCATTATAAATAATAATACCGAGTTCAATATTACAGTCATCTCACAATATTGGTCAAGATTAAGTCCTTACAAATCGAGCGATGAAAATGTATTTGGTGTTGAAGACACAGGCCTACCTGATGGATGTCAAGTTGAACAAGCTCACATTTTACAACGAAATGGTGAACGATCCCCATCTGGAAGTGAATTGGAATTGATGAGCACATTCGCAAGTCAAGTTACAACTGCGAAAGGAACTTTTACGGGTCCATTATCATATTTGAACACATGGTCATTACAACTTGGTACGGATACTCTATTAGCTGAAGGTATTAGTAGTGAATTTACATCGGGAACTAGTTTTTGGACTAATTATGGTCGTCTTTTATTTAATGCTGCTCCAAATCAACCATTTTATAATGGAACCGGACAAAGTAAACCTGTCTTGCGATCACCTGATACGGATTATCTACTCGAGAGTACTGAAAGTTGGGCAAAAGGATTCTTCTATATTTTGAATTCCCCAGAATCTCAATATACATTAGTAACAATACCAACATCGGAAGGAAATAATACATTAGCTAGTGTAGTTTCTTGTCCTAATTATCTCAATTCATCATATGGACTTGATCCAGTCGGCGATACATACATAGATCTCCTTCCTACATTCTTACAATCTGCAGTCGATCGCCTCTCAACCTATGCACCTGACTACACTGATTTTTCAGCCACTGATGTGTTTACTCTTCAACTTCTCTGCATCTACGAATACTATGCATTCGATAATAGTGATGCTTGTTCACTATTCACTGTTGAAGAATGGCAAGGATTCGAATATATATTGGATATCTTAGGTTATTATGGATATTCATTTGGACAACCAGCAGGAAGAGCTCTCGGTCTTGGTTATCTTGAAGAACTATTAGCAAGATTAAATAATCAATATATAACCACAAGTTCATCATCTGTTAACAGTACACTTGATTCATCATCGACCACGTTTCCATTAAATGAAACATTCTACTTGGATATGTCAGATGAATCTACGATTGTTAGTTTCCTCACGGCTCTTTCCTTGGATTACTTCCGTGAATCACTACCAACAACTTCAATAACCACTCGTAACTTCAAATTGGGACAAATAATTCCATTTAGTGGTCATCTTATCACAGAAAAAATAGGTTGTACGCAACCAAATCCAACTGCAACCAATTCCAATAGTACGATCTATACAAAAGGACAAAATGGATATTCAGCTGCCGAAGCAACAAATAAATTCGTTCGAATTCGATTAAATAATGGAATTCTTCCTTTGAGTACAATTCGAGGTGGTCTTTGTTCTGATCGAACTGATGGTTTATGTTCTCTATCAGACTTTACTCAAAGTCAAAGCAATGCAAGTCTTTTAGCAAATTATGAATTTATTTGTTTTGGTTCCTATGTTTTCAATCAGAGTGAATTTGAAACTGATGGAAATTACGGTATTTCCTCACCACCAATTGAGACAATAACTACAGAAAGTAATATTACAATTATTTCTCAATATTGGTCACGATTGAGTCCTTACAAATCGAGCGATGAAAATGTATTTGGTGTTGAAGACACAGGCCTACCTGATGGATGTCAAGTTGAACAAGCTCACATTTTACAACGAAATGGTGAACAATCCCCATCTGGAAGTGAATTGGAATTGATGAGCACATTTGCAACTCAAGTTACAACTGCGAAAGGAACTTTTACTGGTCCATTATCATATTTGAACACATGGTCATTACAACTTGGTACGAATACTCTATTAGCTGAAGGTGTTAGTAGTGAATTTACGTCGGGAACTAGTTTTTGGACTAATTATGGTCGTCTTTTATTTAATGCTGCTCCGAATCAACCATTTTATAATGGAACTGGATTCAGTAAACCAGTCTTGCGGTCTCCTGATACGGACTATATACTTGAGAGTACTGAAAGTTGGGCGAAGGGATTCTTCTATATTTTGAATTCCCCAGAATCTCAATATACATTAGTAACAATACCAACATCGGAAGGAAATAATACATTAGCTAGTGTAGTTTCTTGTCCTAATTATCTCAATTCATCATATGGACTTGATCCAGTCGGCGATACATACATAGATCTCCTTCCAACTTTCTTAGGATCTGCGGTCAGTCGTCTTTCGGTGTACGCTCCTGGATACACAACCTTCTCAGCTACTGATGTGTTTACTCTTCAACTTCTCTGCATCTACGAATACTATGCATTGGATAATAGTGATGCTTGTTCACTATTCACTGTTGAAGAATGGCAAGGATTCGAATATATATTGGATATCTTAGGTTATTATGGATATTCATTTGGACAACCAGCAGGAAGAGCACTCGGTCTTGGCTATCTACAAGAATTATTAGCAAGATTAAATAATCAATATATAACCACAAGTTCATCATCTGTTAACAGTACACTTGATTCATCATCGACCACATTTCCATTAAATGAAACATTCTACTTGGATATGTCAGATGAATCTACTATCATTAGTTTACTCACAGCTCTTTCATTGGACTACTTCCGTGAATCATTACCCACAACATCAATAACCAGTCGTAACTTCAAACTGGGACTAATAACTCCATTTAGTGGTCATCTAATCACAGAAAAGATTGGTTGTACTCAACCAAATCCAGCAGCGACCAACTCCAACAGCACTATCTACACGAAAGGACAAAATGGATATTCAGCTGCCGAAGCAACAAATAAATTTATTCGAATTCGATTGAATAATGGAATTCTTCCTTTGAGTACAATTCGAGGTGGTCTTTGTTCTGATCGAACTGATGGTTTATGTTCTCTATCAGACTTTACTCAAAGTCAAAGCAATGCAAGTCTATTAGCAAATTATGAATTTATTTGTTTTGGTTCGTATGTATTCAATCAGAGTGAATTCGAATATGATGGAAATTATGGTATTTCTTCACCACCAATTGACACAACGACTCCGACTACTCCTGTTATTGATAATACCACAGAAAGTAATATTACAATCATTTCTCAATATTGGTCACGATTAAGTGCATACAAACCGAGTGATGAAAATGTATTCGGTGTTGAAGATACTGGTCTCCCTGATGGATGTCAAGTTGAACAGGCTCATATTTTACAACGAAATGGTGAACAATCCCCATCTGGAAGTGAATTGGAATTGATGAGCACATTTGCAAATCAAGTTACAACTGCGAAAGGAACTTTTACTGGTCCATTATCATATTTGAACACATGGTCATTACAACTTGGTACGGATACTCTATTAGCTGAAGGTGTTAGTAGTGAATTTACATCGGGAACTAGTTTTTGGACTAATTATGGTCGTCTTTTATTTAATGCTGCACCGAATCAACCATTTTATAATGGAACCGGACAAAGTAAACCTGTCTTGCGATCACCTGATACAGATTATCTACTCGAGAGTACTGAAAGTTGGGCAAAAGGATTCTTTTACATTTTGAATTCTCCTGAATCTCAATATACCTTAGTAACAATTCCAACATTAGAAGGAAATAATACATTAGCTAGTGTAATTTCTTGTCCTAATTATCTCAATTCATCATATGGGCTTGATCCAGTCGGCGATACATACATAGATCTTCTTCCAACATTCTTACAATCTGCTGTCGATCGTCTTTCGACGTATGCACCTGGTTACACTGATTTTTCAGCCACGGATGCCTTTACTCTTCAACTTCTCTGCATCTATGAATATTATGCATTCGATAATAGTGATGCTTGTTCACTATTCACTGTTGAAGAATGGCAAGGATTCGAATATATATTGGATATCTTAGGTTATTATGGATATTCATTTGGACAACCAGCAGGAAGAGCTCTTGGTCTTGGCTATCTACAAGAATTATTAGCAAGATTAAATAATCAATATATAACCACAAGTTCATCATCTGTTAACAGTACACTTGATTCATCATCGACCACATTTCCATTAAATGAAACATTCTACTTGGATATGTCAGATGAATCTACTATCATTAGTTTACTCACAGCTCTTTCATTGGACTACTTCCGTGAATCATTACCCACAACATCAATAACCAGTCGTAACTTCAAACTGGGACTAATAACTCCATTTAGTGGTCATCTAATCACAGAAAAGATTGGTTGTACTCAACCAAATCCAGCAGCGACCAACTCCAACAGCACTATCTACACGAAAGGACAAAATGGATATTCAGCTGCCGAAGCAACAAATAAATTTATTCGAATCCGATTAAATAATGGAATTCTTCCTTTGAGTACAATTCGAGGTGGTCTTTGTTCTGATCGAACCGATGGTTTATGTTCTCTATCAGACTTTACTCAAAGTCAAAGCAATGCAAGTCTTTTAGCAAATTATGAATTTATTTGTTTTGGTTCGTATATTTTCAATCAGAGTGAATTCGAATATGATGGAAATTATGGTATTTCTTCACCACCAATTGACACAACGACTCCGACTACTCCTGTTATTGATAATACCACAGAAAGTAATATTACAATCATTTCAAAATATTGGTCACGATTAAGTGCATACAAACCGAGTGATGAAAATGTATTCGGTGTTGAAGATACTGGTCTCCCTGATGGATGTCAAGTTGAACAGGCTCATATTTTACAACGAAATGGTGAACAATCCCCATCTGGAAGTGAATTGGAATTGATGAGCACATTTGCAAATCAAGTTACAACTGCGAAAGGAACTTTTACTGGTCCATTATCATATTTGAACACATGGTCATTACAACTTGGTACGGATACTCTATTAGCTGAAGGTGTTAGTAGTGAATTTACATCGGGAACTAGTTTTTGGACTAATTATGGTCGTCTTTTATTTAATGCTGCTCCAAATCAGCCATTTTATAATGGAACTGGATTTAATAAACCAGTTTTACGATCGCCTGATACAGATGCCTTGGTTGAAAGTACTGAAAGTTGGGCGAAAGGATTCTTCTATATTTTGAATTCACCAGAATCTCAATATACCTTAGTAACAATTCCAACATCAGAAGGAAATAATACATTAGCTAGTGTAATTTCTTGTCCTAATTATCTCAATTCATCATATGGGCTTGATCCAGTCGGCGATACATACATAGATCTGCTTCCAACTTTCTTAGGATCTGCGGTCAGTCGTCTTTCGGTTTACGCTCCTGCTTACACAACCTTCTCCGCTACTGATGTCTTTACTCTTCAACTTCTCTGCATCTATGAATATTATGCATTGGATAACAGCGATGCTTGTTCTCTATTCACCATCGAAGAATGGCAAGCATTCGAATATATTTTGGATATTTTGGGTTATTATGGATATTCATTTGGACATCCAGCAGCAAGAGCACTCGGTCTTGGTTATCTTCAAGAGTTATTAGCAAGATTGAATAATGAATTTATAACAACAAGTTCATCATCTGTTAACAGTACACTTGATTCATCATCGACCACATTTCCATTAAATGAAACATTCTACTTGGATATGTCAGATGAATCTACTATCATTAGTTTACTCACAGCTCTTTCATTGGACTACTTCCGTGAATCATTACCCACAACATCAATAACCAGTCGTAACTTCAAACTGGGACTAATAACTCCATTTAGTGGTCATCTAATCACAGAAAAGATTGGTTGTACTCAACCAAATCCAGCAGCGACCAACTCCAACAGCACTATCTACACGAAAGGACAAAATGGATATTCAGCTGCCGAAGCAACAAATAAATTTATTCGAATTCGATTGAATAATGGAATTCTTCCTTTGAGTACAATTCGAGGTGGTCTTTGTTCTGATCGAACTGATGGTTTATGTTCTCTATCAGACTTTACTCAAAGTCAAAGCAATGCAAGTCTATTAGCAAATTACGAATTTATTTGTTTTGGTTCCTATGTTTTCAATCAAAGTGAATTTGAAACTGACGGAAATTATGGTATTTCCTCACCACCAATTGAGACAATAATTACAGAAAGTAATATTACAATTATTTCAAAATATTGGTCACGATTGAGTCCTTACAAATCGAGTGATGAAAACGTATTTGGTATTGAAGATACTGGTCTACCTGATGGATGTCAAATTGAACAGGCTCATATTTTACAACGAAATGGTGAACAATCCCCATCTGGAAGTGAATTGGAATTGATGAGCACATTTGCAACTCAAGTTACAACTGCGAAAGGAACTTTCACTGGTCCATTATCTTATTTGAATACATGGTCATTACAACTCGGTACAGATACTCTATTAGCTGAAGGTATTAGTAGTGAATTTACATCAGGAACAAGTTTTTGGACTAATTATGGCCGTCTTTTATTTAATGCTGCTCCAAATCAACCATTTTATAATGGAACAGGGTTTAATAAACCAGTTTTACGATCTCCTGATACAAATTATCTACTCGAGAGTACTGAAAGTTGGGCAAAAGGATTCTTCTATATTTTGAATTCCCCAGAATCTCAATATACATTAGTAACAATTCCAACATCAGAAGGAAATAATACATTAGCTAGTGTAGTTTCTTGCCCTAATTATCGCAACTCATCATATGGACTCGATTCGATTAGTAGTACATACATAGATCTTCTTCCAACATTTTTACAATCTGCGGTCGATCGGCTTTCGACGTATGCACCTGGTTACACTGATTTTTCAGCCACGGATGCCTTTACTCTTCAACTTCTCTGCATCTATGAATATTATGCATTCGATAATAGTGATGCTTGTTCACTATTCACTGTTGAAGAATGGCAAGGATTCGAATATATATTGGATATCTTAGGTTATTATGGATATTCATTTGGACAACCAGCAGGAAGAGCACTCGGTCTTGGCTATCTACAAGAATTATTAGCAAGATTAAATAATCAATATATAACCACAAGTTCATCATCTGTTAACAGTACACTTGATTCATCATCGACCACATTTCCATTAAATGAAACATTCTACTTGGATATGTCAGATGAATCTACTATCATTAGTTTACTCACAGCTCTTTCATTGGACTACTTCCGTGAATCATTACCCACAACATCAATAACCAGTCGTAACTTCAAACTGGGACTAATAACTCCATTTAGTGGTCATCTTATCACAGAAAAGATTGGTTGTACTCAACCAAATCCAACTGCAACCAATTCCAATAGTACGATCTATACAAAAGGACAAAATGGATATTCAGCTGCCGAAGCAACAAATAAATTTATTCGAATTCGATTAAATAATGGAATTCTTCCTTTGAGTACAATTCGAGGTGGTCTTTGTGCTGATCGAACTGATGGTTTATGTTCTCTATCAGACTTTACTCAAAGTCAAAGCAATGCAAGTCTATTAGCAAATTATGAATTTATTTGCTTTGGTTCGTATGTTTTCAATCAAAGTGAATTCGAATATGATGGAAATTACGGTATTTCCTCACCACCAATTGAGACAATAATTACAGAAAGTAATATTACAATTATTTCAAAATATTGGTCACGATTAAGTGCATACAAACCGAGTGATGAAAATGTATTCGGTGTTGAAGATACTGGTCTCCCTGATGGATGTCAAGTTGAACAGGCTCATATTTTACAACGAAATGGTGAACAATCCCCATCTGGAAGTGAATTGGAATTGATGAGCACATTTGCAAATCAAGTTACAACTGCGAAAGGAACTTTTACTGGTCCATTATCATATTTGAACACATGGTCATTACAACTTGGTACGGATACTCTATTAGCTGAAGGTGTTAGTAGTGAATTTACATCGGGAACTAGTTTTTGGACTAATTATGGTCGTCTTTTATTTAATGCTGC
>Ga0209930_1003870_pt1 | contig 14190 bp, 15 predicted proteins | sample ThiBiot_500_biof_2_FD_183948 | JGI IMG/M metagenome (GOLD analysis project Ga0209930, IMG submission 183948) | Wastewater bioreactor microbial communities from Cape Town, South Africa - Thiocy_cont_500_biof (SPAdes) | ecosystem: Engineered > Bioreactor > Thiocyanate-remediating >... | reverse complement strand
CGACAAGCCGATCACCATGATCGTTCCCGCCCCGCCGGGCGGCGGCACGGATCTCGTGGCGCGCCTCTATGCCGACCTGCTCGGACAGGAACTGGGCCAGCAGGTGATCGTCGACAATCGCGGCGGCGGCAACGGCAATATCGGCAGCGCGCTCGTCGCCCGCGCCAAGCCCGACGGCTACACCTTGCTGATGCAGTATTCGGGCTTCCACGCCGCCAACCCGGCCCTGATCAGCAACCTCAACTGGGATCCCAAAGACTTCGTCGGCGTCGCCATGGGCGCGATCGGCCCGCATGTGATCGTCGTGCCGAAGAAGGTGCCGGTGGACGACCTCAAGAGTTTCATCGCCTACGCCAAGGCCAATCCGGGCAAGCTGAACTACGCTTCAGTCGGTCCGGGATCGGTGCCGCATATCGGCGGCGTGATGCTGAACAAGGAAGCCGGCATCGACCTGATGCATGTCCCCTACAAGGGATCGGGACCGGCCACGCAGGACACCGTGGCGGGCCAGGTCGAGCTCTTCATCGTGACGCCGCCGTCGGTCTCCGGCCATATCCGCAACGGCAACCTGAAGGCGCTGGCACTGGCCAGCACCGAGCGCCTGCCCTCCTTCCCCGACATCCCGACGACCGCCGAGGCGGGACTGCCCGGCTTCCTCCTCGACGGCTGGTTCGCGCTGTTCGCGCCGGCCGGCACGCCGCAGCCGATCGTCGACAAGCTCAACGCCGCCATGCGCAAGATCGCCAAGATGGAGATCACGCGCCAACGCGCCGATCAGCTCGGCATGGTCCTGAAGGACTGGGACGCCGCTCACATGGACAAGTTCGCCCGTGACGAGGTTGCCGCCTGGGGCAAGGTCATCCGCGACAACAAGATCACGATGGATTAAGTCGTTGAGGGGATTGAATCGTTGAGGGGCGCGTTGCGAAACGACGCGCCCCGCCGCCTCAGAATGTCAGTCTGACGCCTACGATCTCACTGAGACAGCGGCCGACATGTTCGGCGGTCTCAGGCGCCAGCCCTTCGACCTCGATCTCGACATTCAGAGAATCGGCATCGGCCTGGGCGAAGACGCGGGCCGGCACGAGGCCGCGCTTGGCGATCAGCTCGAGCGCACGCGGCAACACGCCGGGCTCGGCATCGGCCTCGAAACAATAACGAACGGTGGAATTGCTACGCTTGAGCGCCAGGACGGCGGAAGGGGCGGCGACGGACATGGAAGAACTCCTCGAGTGACGGACGAACGGCAACGGCCCGGTCTGCAGTGCAAACCGGGTTGCTAATTCGCGTCACGAGGAGGTCCGTGCGGGCCATGTCGCCACTATAGCGCCCCGAAGGGCCGGCGCGCTACGCTCGCGCCAACAACCCGCCGGGAAGGAAATATTCATGCGTTCGACGCCCATCTACGAGGTACATGCCGTCAAATATGCCCACCTGCCACGCAAGGCATGGGAAGTTCAGATCAATCCCGACCCGCACGATGCCGACTTCCCGATGGACTATTTCGTCTGGGTGGCGATCCCTCTCGACGAGAGCGGCAAGCGGGCCCTGGGCGGCAAGCCGATCGTGATCGACACCGGCTTCAACGCCACGGTCGGCAAGCAGCGCGGCCGCGAGGTGAAGCGCAATCCGGCCGATCTCCTGGGCGAACTCGGCATCGACGCCACGGAAGTCGAGGACGTGATCGTCACCCACCTGCATTACGACCATATCGGCAACTGGGACCGCTTCCCCAAGGCGCGCTTCCATCTGCAGGACAAGGAGATGAACTTCGCCACTGGCCGGCACATGTGCAAAGGCCCGTTCCGCCACGCCTACGAGTGCGAGGACATCGTCGGCATGGTGCGCGTCCTCTACGGCGGCCGCGTCGTCTTCCACGATGGCGACGAGGAACTGCAGCCCGGCATCTCGCTGCACCTGATCGGCGGCCACACGATGGGCATCCAGTCGGTGCGCATCATGACGCGCAATGGCTGGCTGGTGCTCGCCTCCGATGCCAGCCACTATTTCTGGGGCGTCAACAACGACAAGCTGTTCTCGATCGTCTACTCGGTCGCCGACATGCTGGCCGGCTACGACAAGCTGAAGAAGCTGGCCGACGGCCACGTCGAGATGGTGATCCCCGGCCACGACGCCGAAGTGATGAACCGCTTCCCGCCCTCGGCCAAGGGCCTCGAAGGCGTGAGTGTCAGGTTGGACTAAACCCTGTCGTCCTGAGCGAAGCGAAGGACCTCATCGCCGCTTGCAATCGGCATGAGATCCTTCGACTACGCGCTTCGCGCTCCGCTCAGGATGACAAAAGCTACGCGCTCACTTCTTCTCGACGTTCCACAGCGCCATGGCGGGCGACGGCAGCAGGCCGGTCGCCTTGCGGCCGAGCGCCGTCGGGGTCTGGAACTGGCCGAGCGGCGCGTGGGTCGGATATTCGGCGGCGCGCAACTGGACCTGCTCGGCAATCGCCTTCTGCTTGGCCGGATCGGTTTCCTTGGCATAGGCGTCGCGCAGCTTTTCGAGCTCGGCATCGCAGGTCCATCCGAACGTCGCCTTGTCGCAGGACGCGTTGAGGAAGGACGTCGCCACCGGATCGAGCACGTCGACGGCAGCCCACGACGTGAAGAAGGCGCTCCAGCCACCGGCCGAGAGCGGATCCTTCTTGGCACGACGCCCGACCAGGGTCTGCCAATCCATCGACTGCAGGTCGACCTTGAAGCCGGCCTTCTCGAGCTGCGGCTTGGCCACCGTGGCGAGGTTGTTGTGGCCGGGCGTGTCGGTCTGGTGCATCAGCACGATCGGCGTGCCGTCATAGCCCGCCTCCTGCAGGAGCTGCTTGGCCTTGGCGGCGTTGCCGCCGAGCTTGTCTTCCCAGCCCTTGGTCGATTCGAGCGGCGAGCCGCAGGGGAACAGCGACTTGCACTCCTTGTAGAACTCGGGATTGCCGACGTTGGCGTCGAGGAAATCCTTCTGGTTCAGGGCATAGAGCACGGCCTGGCGAATCTTGGGATTGTCGAACGGCTTGTGCAGCACGTTGAAGCGCATTGCATACTGGCGGCCGGCCTGGTTCACGACCATGATCTTGATGCCCTTCTCCTTCTGCACCAGCGGCAGGAGATCGGGCGGCACGATGTCGATCAGATCGACCTCGTCATTCAGGAGCGCGTTGACCTGGGTCTGCGCGTCGGGAATCCACAGCCATTCGATGCGGTCGACCTTGGCGACCTTGCCGCCGGCCAGCCCGGACGCCGGCTCGTTGCGCGGCTTGTAGTTCGGGTTCTTGACGTAGACGACCTTTTCACCGGCCTTCCATTCATCCTTCTTGAAGATGAAGGGACCGGAGCCCGTGGCGTCGGTGATCTGCGTGTTGGGATCGGTGTTGGCAATCCGCGCCGGCATCATGAACGGCACGTTGGAACCCGGCTTGCCGAGGGTGCTCAGCACCAGCCCGTAGGGCTCCTTCAACACCATCCTGATCGTCTTGTCGTCCGGCGCCGACAGCTCGCCCACATAGGACATGAGCTTCTGGCCCATCGTGTCCTTGGCGCCCCAGCGCTTCAGCGAGGCGACGCAGTCGGCCGCCGTCACCGGCGCACCGTCGTGCCAGGTCATGCCGTCGCGCAGGGTGAAGGTCCAGGTGAGCTTGTCGTCGCTCATCGTCCAGCTGTCGACCATCTGCGGCTTGACCTGCAGCTTGTCGTCGAGGGCGAACAGCGTGTCGTAGACCAGGTAGCCGTGATATTGCGTGATCAACGCCGTCGTCCAGATCGGGTCGATGATCTTCAGGTCCGAATGCAGCGAGGCCTTGAGCGTACTCTGCGCCGAAGCGGGCGCGGCGAGCGGCAGGAGGGCCGCAGCAGCCGTAGCCGCAACCATGGCAAGGCGACGGGTGAATCTCATGATAGCTCCCTTGTTCTCAGGGAGCTGACGCTCCCTTCGTTCTTCAGGAGCAGGTATAGACGCCTCAGCCGCTCTGCGCGACGTCCAGCAGCGCCTGCCAGTCCGTCAACTTGACGCGAGGCCGCCCCACGGCCGTTCCGGCCGCGATTTCGTGCTTGTCGATCCGATGCCAGCCCGCGGCGTCGACGGCGACCGGAAGAACGTCCGGCCCGCTCTTGGGATCGCGGTCCTTCAGCCAGGCGAGAACCTGTTGAGCCACGGCGTGGCTGTCGGCCCGATTTGTCGGAATGGTACCCGTCGGCCCGCGGCGCGCCCAGCCCACCGGAAAGATGCCCTCGCCCTGCGGGAAGGGCTGGCCGGTATAGCCGATGCAGGTCACGACCAGATCGGCTTTGACGGAACCGCTCGACAGGACAACTTCACCCGGCTGAATTTTCGTTGGCGCGGCATGAAAGGTGAAGTGCACCGTGACGGGCTTCTCGCCCGGCTTGTGCGCGGCAAACCCCTTCAAGGTGTCGATGTTCTTGCCCTTGCGCAGCTTCTCGGGCGTCGGATCTTCGGCCGGCGCCACGGCCTGCAACACGCTCGCGTCGGCGACCGACACCGCGCGGACCAGCCGGCCCATTTCGGCCAGCTCGTTGTTGGTGAAAGACGCATGCTCGGCGCCGCGGCGACCTATGACATGGATATCGGTGATCGGCGCCGCGACGATGGCGGCCTCGGCCTCGGGAACGATATCGGACTTCGCCATCTCCTCGGCGCTCTTGGCGAGAACGCCGACTTCACCTGGGAAAGGTCGGGGCCGGCGCGGAAGTCGGGATGACCGTTCAGCCAGGCCACGAGCCGCCAGGAGCCCCAGACATGCGGCAGCTCTTCACCGGGAATGCCGAGCTTGCGGTCGACCACCATGCCGGTGGCGACGATGATCGCATCGTAGGCCTCGAGGAGATCGTCCCAGGAGAGGTCGCGGCCGATTTCGATGTTGCCGGCAAACCGCAGGTCGGGCTGGGCGAGCAGGCGGTCGAACTGGCGGACCACCGCCTTGGTGCCCTGGTGGTCGGGCGCAACACCCGCTCGAACGAGACCGAAGGGTGTCGGCAGGCGATCGATGACGTCGATATGAAGATCGGGACGGCTGCGCAGCAGGCCGTCGGCGGCGTAGAAGCCCGAGGGGCCCGCCCCTACGATGGCAACCCTGTGAGTCATGTCGATTCGCTTAGCACAAGATGAAAGGACTTGCCTCACCCTGAGGAGCGCCCCATAGGGGCGCGTCTCGAAGGGTAGGCCACACCTTGCCGGTCGCCCACCCTTCGAGACGCTCACTTCGTTCGCTCCTCAGGGTGAGGGCCATGGGAGATGAGATGGCAAAGAAGCTCGGAAACCTCACTCAACTCGGGCGGCCTGCCGCCCTGCCCGCCTCGCCCGCCGAGGCCGTCCTCGAGACCGTGCCGAACCCGCATCCCGGCACGCTCTATCTCGTGCGCTTCACACAGCCGGAATTCACGTCGCTTTGCCCGGTCACGGGCCAGCCCGACTTCGCACACCTCGTGATCGATTTCGTGCCGCGAGCGAAGCTCGTGGAGAGCAAGTCGCTGAAGCTCTATCTCAACAGCTTCCGCAACGAGGCGGCCTTCCACGAGGACTGCACCGTGGGTATCGGCAAACGGCTGGTGAAAACTCTGGCGCCGCGCTGGCTGCGCATCGGCGGCTACTGGTATCCGCGCGGCGGCATGCCGATCGACGTCTTCTGGCAGACCGGCGTTCCGCCGAAGGGCCTGTGGCTGCCCGACACCGGCGTCGCGTCCTATCGCGGTCGGGGATAATGACCAGGGCGCCGCCGATCCCGAAGCGCCCGCCCAGGCGCGCCAGTCCGGGCGAGCTGCGCGATGCCATCCGCGACAAGGCATTGGCCCTCGGGTTCGACGCCGTGGGCTTTGCCCCCGCGCGCCTCGCCCCCGAAGCCCGGCGCCAGCGGCTGGAGCGCTTGGCCGCCTTCGTCCAGCAGGGCTTCCAGGGTGACATGGGCTGGCTGGCGGATCGTGCAGAGGCACGCGTCGACCCGGAGACACTGTGGCCCGGCGCCCGAACCGTCGTATCGGTGGTGATGAACTATGGCCCGGCCAGCGACCCCCGCGCCGTACTGGCCGATGGCGAGCGCGCCGCGGTATCGGTCTATGCCCAGGGCCGCGACTATCACGAGGTGATGAAGACCAGGCTGAAGGCGCTGGGCCGTTTCATATGGGACACCTACCACCACGACCTGAAGGTCTTCGTCGACACCGCCCCCTTGATGGAAAAACTCGCCGCCCAGGAAGCTGGCCACGGTTGGCAGGGCAAACACACGAACCTCGTGTCGCGGCAGTTCGGTTCGTGGCTGTTCCTCGGCGAGTTGTTGCTGTCGGTCGACGTGCCCGTGGACGAGCCGGAGCGGGATCATTGCGGCCAGTGCCGTGCCTGCCTCGACATCTGCCCCACCAAAGCATTCCCGGCGCCCTACAAGCTCGATGCCCGGCGCTGCATCTCCTACCTCACGATCGAGCACGAGGGGCCGATCGATCGCGGTCTCAGGCCGACCTTGGGCAATCGCATCTACGGCTGCGACGATTGCCTGGCCGTCTGTCCCTGGAACAAGTTTGCAAGGGAGGCCCGCGTGAGTGATTTTGCACCGCGCGCCGTTCTCGATGCGCCGAGGCTCGACGAACTCGCCCGGCTCGACGACGCCACCTTCCGCACCCGCTTTGCCGGCACGGCCGTCAAGCGTATTGGCCGCGAACGCTTCCTGCGCAACGTCGCCTATGCGCTGGGCAATAGCGCGGCGCCCGCAACGTCGCTGCCGGCGGTCAAGCATCTTCTGGTGGATGCCTCGCCGTTGGTGCGAGGCGCCGCGGTCTGGGCGCTGTCTCGACTGGCGCCGACCGAGGTCGGGTCGCGCCGGTCGACCGCTGAGGAAACCGATGCCATCGTCCAGGAAGAATGGACCCTGGCCCTTCGTGAAGGAGCGAGACGATGATCTGCAAGCGCAAGGCTTTCCTGGCGGCTGTCCTCGCGAGCGCGCTGCTCGTCGGCACGGCCGATGTCGTCCTGGCGCAGCAGGCGAACCCGCCAGCACGGATCGCCGAAATAGTGGCGAGCCCCGATCGCAGCGCCGCCGACCGCACCAACGACCAGCGGCGCAAGCCGGCGGAGATGCTGGCCTTCATCGGCATCGTGCCCGGCATCACCGCCCTCGATCTCAGTGCCGGTGGCGGCTACACGACCGAGCTGCTGGCCCGATCGGTCGGCCCCGGCGGAACGGTCTACGGGCAAAGCCGGCCACGCAATCCCGACCAGCCCGCGGTCCGACCCGCCGCGCCCGAGGGCAACGCCAATCCGACGGCGGCGACCGGCGCGCCCCCGACGGCGCCGCCGGCCGCAGCGCCAGCCGCTCCGCGGCCCTCGCCCGTGGCGCTCGCCGATCGCAGCGACAAGCTGAAGGCCGCCGGCATCCAGGCCGCCCCCATCGTTGCGCTCGTGCGGCCCTTCGAAGATCCCGTGCCGGCGGAACTGGCGAACGGCCGCCTCGATCTCGTGACCCTGATGTTCAACTATCACGACCTCGGCTTCCTCGGCGTCGATCGCGCCAGGATGAACGAGGCAGTGTTCAAGGCGCTGAAGCCGGGCGGCGTCTACGTCATCGCCGACCATTCGGGCCGCCCCGGCACCGGCATCTCCGAATCCGGGACCTTGCACCGGATCGAGGAGGCCTTCCTGCGGCGCGAAGTCGAGGCTGCCGGTTTCAAGCTCGCGGCCGAGGGGAACTTCCTGCGCAACGCGAACGATCCGCGCGACAAGAACACGCCGGACCCGCCGCAGCCCAAGGACGAGTTCGTCCTGAAATTCGTGAAGCCCTGAGCGTCAGCGCCGCTCCTTGAAGAAGGCGCGCAGGAGCTCGCCGGCCTCGCGCTCGCCCAGCCCCGGATAAAGCTCCGGCCGATGATGGCAGGTCGGCTGGTCAAAGATGCGCGGCCCATGCTCGACGCCGCCGCCCTTGGGGTCACCGGCCCCCCAGTAGACGCGACGCAACCGCGCGAAGGAAATCGCCTGGGCGCACATCGGGCAGGGTTCGAGCGTGACATAGAGATCGCAATCGACCAGCCGCGGCGCCCCGAGCCGTGCCGCGGCCGCGCGAATTGCCAGCAGCTCGGCATGGGCCGTCGGATCGGCCAGCGCCTCGGTGCGATTGCCTTCGTCGGCCAGCAGGGCGCCGTCCGGCCCTACGATCACGCAACCGATCGGCACCTCGCCGCGCGCGGCGGCGGCGCGCGCCGCGGCGAGGGCAAGCTCCATGGGGGTCGACTTCGGAACAACAGGATCATTCATGGAGCGGGAGGATGCCGTTCGTTTTTATCGCCTCCCCATTCATATGGGGAGGTGCCCCTGTCATCAGGGGCGGAGGGGTCATCTGCCGCGAAGCGCCTGCCGCACATGACCCCTCCGTCGTCGATGACGACGACACCTCCCCCGATGACGGGGGAGGAAGGCCTTACTATAGCGCTCACCGGCTGGCCCGCGTATCTTGGCGGCATGCCTCGCCCTCTGATCGGAGTCACCCTGGATGCGGAAAAGCCAGGGGGATACTCCAAATTTCCCTGGTATGCGCTGCGCCAGAACTATCTCGACGCCATCGATGCCGCCGGCGGCCTGCCGGTCGCCTTGCCGCACGAGCCGGACCGCGTCGCCGACTATCTCGAGCGTATCGACGCGCTGGTCGTGACCGGCGGCGCCTTCGATGTCGACCCGTCCTACTATGACGGCGGGGCCAAGCACGCCACCGTGATCACCAAGGACCGGCGCACGGCCTTCGAGTTCGCCGTGACGAAGGGCGCGCTGGCGCAGGACAAGCCGGTGCTGGGCATCTGCGGCGGCCAGCAGCTCCTGCACGTGGTGCTGGGTGGCAGGCTGATCCAGCATATTCCCGACACCATCGCCCAGCCGCTGGCGCACGAGCAGCCCAATCCGCGCAACGAGCCCGGCCACCTCGTGAAGGTCGCGAAGGGAACACAACTGTACGGCATCGTGGGCACCGACGAACTGGCCGTGAACAGCGCTCATCACCAGGCTGCCGCCGATGCGCCGCAAGGCGTGATCGTGAATGCCGTGGCCCCCGATGGGGTCATCGAGGGCATCGAGGCCCCGGCCTATCGCTTCTGCATCGGCGTGCAGTGGCATCCCGAATTCCTGATCTCCGAGGGCGACGCGAAGCTGTTTCGCGCCTTCCTGGGAGCGGCGGCACCGACGTGAGCGAACCCGAAAGAATTGCCAAGCGCCTGGCGCGTGCCGGCCTCTGCTCGCGCCGCGATGCCGAACGCTGGATCGAAGCCGGCCGCGTGAAGGTCGACGGCAAGGTGCTGGAAACTCCGGCCTTCGTGGTCACCGACCAGAACGTCATCGAGGTCGACGGCAAGCCCTTGCCGCAAGCCGACCGGGCCCGCCTGTGGCGCTATCACAAACCACCCGGTGAAATGGTGACGGCCCGCGATCCCGAGGGCCGGCGCACCATCTTCGATTCGCTGCCCAAGGGTATGCCGCGCGTGGTCACGGTGGGTCGCCTCGACTTCATGTCGGAGGGCCTGCTGCTGCTGACCAATGACGGCGGTCTGGCGCGCCGGCTGGAGCTGCCCGCCAACGCCTGGACACGGCGCTATCGCGCGCGCGTGCACGGCGCGGTCGACGAGGCGCGGCTGGCAGCCCTCGCCGACGGCATCACCATCGAGGGCGTGCGCTATGGCGCGATCGAGGCCTCGCTCGATCGCCAGCAGCGCTCCAATGCCTGGCTCGACATCGCCCTCACCGAAGGCAAGAACCGCGAAGTGCGACGGGTGCTGGCCCATCTCGACCTGCCGGTCGTGCGCCTGATCCGTGTCGCTTTCGGGCCGTTCCATCTCGGCGAGCTCGAGCGCAACCATGTCGACGAGGTCCCGGCCCAGGCGCTCGACAACCTGCTGGGCCTGAAGCGGCCGGCCCGCAAGGAGGGCTGGGCCAAGCCGCAGCCGCGACCGGCCGCCCAGGCCAAGCGTCGCCGTCACTGATATTGAAGATCAGATGTTGAAGATCGGATGTTGAAGATCGGATGTTGAAGATCATCGGGGGCAAGCACCGCGGCCGCCCCCTCGCGACGCCGGAGGGTCTCGCGACCCGGCCGACGGCGGCCCGCGCGCGCGAAGCACTGTTCAATGTGCTGATGCACGCCAAATGGCGCGGCGACGGCACCTCGCCATTGATCGATGCCCGCGTGCTCGATGCGTTCGCCGGGTCCGGCGCCCTCGGCCTCGAGGCCCTGTCGCGCGGCGCCGCCCATGCGACGTTCCTCGACAACGATGCGACGGCCGTTAAGTCGATCGGCGAGAACCTGCGCAAGCTCGGCGAGACCGCCGCGGCCAAGGTCGTCCGCGCCGACGCGACGCGGCCGCCACCGGGCCGCGACGCCTGCGATCTCGTTTTCCTCGATCCGCCCTACCGCTCCGGCCAGGCCGGCCCGGCTCTGGCAGCGCTGGCGGCGGCGGGCTGGCTGACCCCCGACGCTGTCGCCACCGTCGAGCTCGCCCACAACGAGGACATGGTGGCGCCCGAGGGTTTCGAAGCCGTCGACGAAAGGCGCTATGGTGCCGCCAAGATCGTGATCCTGAAGCGTACGCCATGAAGCTCACCGCCCCGCTCTACATGCTGCGCCACGGCGAAACCGCGTGGAACACCGAACGCCGCATGCAGGGCACCAAGAACTCCGATCTCACCGAACGCGGTCGAGAGCAGGCACTGGCCATGGGACGCACCTTGAGAGGCGAACTCGCGCGGGAGTCCCAGCCGACGGTCTTTTTCCGGAGCCCGCTCGGTCGCGCCCGCGAAACGGCGGAGATCGTCGGCCGCGAGATCGGGATCCCGAGCAGCGACTGGCGTGAGGATATCCGCCTCGCCGAGCTCGCCTACGGACAGTGGGAAGGCTTCTCCTGGAAGGAGATCGAAGTCACGCATCCCACGGCGCTCACGGACTGGCGCGCCGATCCGCACGGCTACTGCCCGCCCGGCGGAGAAACGCATACGGAGCTGCGCACCCGCTCGGCCGAGATGCTTGCCGAGATCGCCGCCTTGAACACGCGCGTCGTCGTGGTGAGCCATGGCGTGAGCGGCGCCGTCATGCGCGGGCTGCATCTGGGTCTCGATGCGCGCGCGATGTTCATCCTGGAGAAGCCGCAGGATGCCTTCTTCCGTCTGTTCGATGGTCGCGAAGAGCGGATTGCCTGCGTGCAGGCTTGAAGAGAGGCAGGCTTGAGAAGAGCTTGTGATCGCCGCGAAGGATTCTAGGCCTTAGCGGCCAAGACTGTGGCTTTGCAGGCACGGCCCGCAGCCTTGCGGGCGATGCCGGTCAGGGTTGCTTCGCCAAGCCGGGCGAAGATCGGTAAAAAAGCGGCCATGTCCAATCCGGTTTCGACGATGGGCTCCGCGCGCGGTGCGTGGGGAGCGGAGGCACGCGCGACTCTGGCGCTGGCCTGGCCGCTCATCCTCACGAACCTCGCGCAGACGGCAATGACGGCGACCGACGTCGTGCTGCTGGGATGGCTCGGCGCCGATGCGCTGGCGGCCGGCGCGCTGGGCTCCAACCTCTACTTCGCCACGATGATCTTCGGCCTCGGCATCACCACCGCGTCCGCGCCGATGATCGCACGCGAGCTTGGCCGCAAGAGCCATTCGGTGCGCGACGTGCGCCGCACCGTGCGGCAGGCCATGTGGGCGGCCGTCGTGATCGCCGTGCCGATCTGGGCAGTGCTCTGGTACTGCGAGGAAATCCTGCGCCTGATGGGCCAGGAGCCGCGCCTGGCCGCCGCCGCGGGCGAGTATATGCGCGCCCTGCAATGGTCGATCCTGCCGTTCTTCTTCTACCTGGTGCTGCGCTCCTTCGTGGCGGCGCTGGAGCGACCGCTCTGGGCGATGGTGATCGGCATCGCCGCCGTCGTCATCAACGCTCTTGCTGCCTGGACGCTGATCTTCGGTCACTTCGGCCTGCCGGCATATGGCCTGGTCGGCGCGGGCATCGCCACGACCTTCTCGACGATCCTGATGTTCGGCGCGCTCGCGATCGTGGTCTATACCGACCGCAAGTTTCGCCGCTATCACCTGTTCGGCCGCTTCTGGCGCGCCGACTGGCCGCGCTTTCGCGAATTGTGGCGGCTCGGTCTGCCGATCGGCGCAACCCTCGTCTTCGAGGTCACGGTGTTCAATGCCTCGACCTTCCTGATGGGGCTGATCAGCGCCGCCTCGATTGCCGCCCATTCGATTGCGCTGCAGATTGCCTCGCTCTGCTTCATGGTCCCGCTGGGGCTGAGCCAGGCCGCCACCGTGCGCGTCGGCCGCGCCTACGGTGCCGACGATCCCGACGGCATCCGCCGCGCCGGCTGGACGGCCTTCGCCATGGGCACGGCGTTCATGGCGCTGACCGCACTCGCCATGGTGCTGCTGCCGCGCACCTTGGTCGGGCTGTTCCTCGACCTCGGCACGCCGGCCAACGCACCGGTGATCGAGCTTGCCGTGTCGTTCCTGTTCATGGCCGCGCTCTTCCAGCTCGCCGACGGCGGCCAGGCGGTCGCTGCCGGCATGCTGCGCGGCCTGCACGACACGCGCGTGCCGATGATCTATGCCGGCGTCGGCTACTGGGCGATCGGCTTGGTGGCCGGCGTGGTGCTGGCCTTCGTCTTCAAGCTCGACGGCATCGGCATCTGGATCGGCCTGGCCACCGGCCTGGTCGTCGTCGCCATCCTCCTGATCGCCCGCTGGCTCAACCGCGAACGGCTGGGTCTGCTCGCTCCTGGTCGGTAGTCGTTCTCGGTTCGAATGCTAGGGAGTGGACACATCTTCTCCTCGCCCGTTTTTGCATTAACGGCGCCCTCTCTCATTCTCCTCTCCCCCTTTGGGGGAGAGGCCGGGTGAGGGGGATTTCTCTACCCGCACACCCTTTCCGTCTCGCACACCCTCACCTCCCCGTTGCTCCGCGGCTTGTAACCAAGCCGCTTACGCAACGGGTCCCTTCCTCTCCCACTGCGTGGGAGAGGACTGAAGAGCGATCTGTCCACTCCGAAGCGATATGAATGGGGAGGCGGGTTGATTGGCGTCAGCCGCGAACCAGGCGTGCGGTGCGGCGGCAGCCGCTGGTTTCGCTAACGACCAGCGCGCCGCCCTCGCTGCGCGCCGAGAGCTGCATGCGGCGCTGATCGGTGCCCTTCACCGAGGCGACGCTGATCAATGGGAATGTGCCGGTCGGTCGCGCCAGGCCATGGATCTGCCAGAGGCCGGGCCCGGGCGGCGGCGGTGCTGACTTCTTCTGATTGGGCACCGGCCCCTGCGCCGTCGTGTCATAGGCCGAGCCGTCGACGATGCCGGCTTCGATGGTGAGCTGGTAGTCGAGCGGTGCGTTGCACGAGCCGCCGTCGCTGGTGCCGCGCCATTGACCGTCGAGCGGCGAGGCCGGCGCCGGCTCGACCGCGCCGGGCTGCGGCGGCGTCGCCGGGGGCGCGGGCGCGCGCGTCTGTGCGGGCGCGGTTGTAGCGCACGCGACCAACAGGGCCGCTGCCAACAGGATTTTTTTCATCGTCTTCCGAACAGCCGCTCGATATCGGCCAGCTTGAGTTCCACGTAGGTCGGACGGCCGTGATTGCACTGGCCGGAATGCGGCGTCGCCTCCATCTGGCGCAGCAATGCATTCATCTCCTCGACGGTGAGGCGCCGGCCCGCCCGCACCGAAGTGTGGCAGGCGAGCGTGCCGCACACTTCCTCGACCTTCTCTTTCAGCGAAAGATGATCGCCCATCTCGGCCAGCTCGTCGGCGAGATCGCGCACCAGCCCCTGGAGGTCGAGTTCCCCCAACACCGCCGGCGTCTCGCGCACCACGACGGCGCCGAGGCCGAACGGCTCCAGCACCAAGCCCATTTCCGCCAGCTCGCCCTGCCGTGCCGCCAGGCGCCGCGCGCCATCCTCGCCGACATCGACGACCTCGGGCAGCAGCAGCGCCTGGCGCTTCACGCCTTCGGCCGCGAGCTGGGTCTTCAGCCGCTCGTGGACCAGCCGCTCGTGCGCGGCATGCTGATCGACGATCACCACGCCCTGGTCGGTCTGGGCCACGATATAGGTCTCGTGAAGCTGCGCGCGCGCCACGCCCAGCGGATAGTGCGGCGTCTCGCCATTGCCGTTCGCGGTCGGCGCCGACGGATCTTCGATCCGTGCCGACGGCGCGGCGAGCGGCGCCATGAACTGTGTCGCGGCTTCGGCAAGGCC
>Ga0209930_1003868_pt1 | contig 14197 bp, 10 predicted proteins | sample ThiBiot_500_biof_2_FD_183948 | JGI IMG/M metagenome (GOLD analysis project Ga0209930, IMG submission 183948) | Wastewater bioreactor microbial communities from Cape Town, South Africa - Thiocy_cont_500_biof (SPAdes) | ecosystem: Engineered > Bioreactor > Thiocyanate-remediating >... | reverse complement strand
TAATTAGTTAAACTGGCCATAGTATTATATCGTATTATGCAAAATTGTTGCAGTATTTATATGACAGTTACATCGATTCATGTGCAACGTACTCTGAATTTGCACTAACGTACTTTTTCTTTTTTTTTATCAGTTCTACGGGCTCTCTCTCTCTTTCTCGTGTTCTTTTATTTACTTTACAATTCATGACCGTGGTAATATAGTGCAGAATGGGTGAAAAGAAAAACAAAGTTTTTTTGATCATGCTGTTTTCATCTATAAAAATAACATTTTGACATTTTAAATTACCGATTGTAATGGGAAATAATTTCTAGCTCGTTGAATTGGATTCTTAAATACTAGAGAACAAGACAAAATAATTAGTTTCTCGTTTTTTTTTGTTGTTGAATTTATTTGTAAAATGAAGTTGGGAAAAGTATGTCACTGGCTTTCTAATAAAATTCAAAACTACAATCTGTTTATGACTGAAGAAAATGATTATGATGATGATGATAATGAAGGAGCGAATCCAGCAATTATTCTTCAACAACAAAAATATACGACACGATTGTATATTTTTATTCTCATATGTAAATTCAAAAAGTTTTCCGATCCCTGATGATAATGAAACAAACATTTTGATTTTGATTTCAGTGTGTTTCTATGTACTTTTTTATACGACGTTGATCGAACCAAAACGTCAAACAGTTATTATTGAAAATATAAATCCTGATCTATTTAATGAACTCTATAATGAGCATGCAGAGAGTCTTTCATGTTCATGTTCAACAGTGTCAATTCCTTATGAAACATTTGTTTCTATTCATGTTACATTTCATGATGTTTGTTCAAGTTATTTTATTGATCCAAAATGGATTGAAGCTTTGTATGCACCGATAGCAAGTCGATACGGCGTAGGAAGCTTTCAAACAACGGCTAGTTTTCAAGTTAATCTTGAATTTATCTTCTATAAAATTGATTTGTTTTTGTCTTTTCATTTAGTTTGAACTATTAAAACGACTTTGTTTATTTTCTCAACATGTTATTGATGATAATTTGATTAAAATAAATCAAACTGAATTGATTAGTATTTATATTCAACCTGAATTTCAACTTGAAATTCAAGTCAAAGAAACAATTGAATCAATGAAAACTATTCTTCTTACACAGATGAATTTATTTATCAATTATATCAGAATTATGCATAAAGAAAATTATGTCATTTCTGCTCTCAATACAAATGTAGTGTTTGTCGTTCGTGAGGACGATTTGAGTGGATTATATTACATAGTTGGATTGGAAACCAAGACCCACGAGAGTTTATCAATGTTCAGATATGATGAAAATTTTATAGGATGTTCCCGTAACAGTATTGTTACAACAGCTTATCTTGTTTCTCTTGACATGTTTTCTAATTTTGTTTTACATCGATTCTGGAACGAATATCAATTAGATTTTCAATCACTAAGTGGATTCTTTGTTGGATGTACTGCTTTCGATGCTCTTCTACAAAGTTCATTAGAATGTTTGTACGATACAAATTGTCTTCGATTTTTAATTCAATATTTTCCAAATTTAAATCAGGTAAAAACACACACAAAAATGGCCTCGATTGTGTTATTTTCTTTTCTAGACAAATATCAATGAAATTGATCATATAGTCCTAACGAAAGAATTTAAAAATAGTTCAATAAATAATCTACTCACTAATTTATTAATTGATCAATGGTCAATCGAAGTTAATTATTCGAATTATTTTTCCAAGTGTAATCCTTCATTTTGCACATATACGAAAACGAATCAAATTCATCTTTCTGATTCGTTGACATTATTTGTTAGTTTATATGGCGGTCTTGTTATTACACTCCGATTAATTACACCATTTTTAATGAAAATCATATTAAAAATGAAAGAAAAACTGAAAAATCCAAATAATAACTCAGGTAATCGCGATTTAAGTTTAACATTTGTTCAATCGATGAAACGATTAAATTTATTTAAAATGGCTAATCAACGGGCAGAGACCGACATCGAACAGCAAAGACTCATTACACGTCTCTATTTAACATTACTTATCGGTAAATTTCCTTCAAACGAATTCAAAATCACTGCTGTCTTGATATTTTTTGTCATATATAGGTTCAATTATAATTTTACTTTTATTCAATACACTCAAGAACGAAACAGTCATTCAAACAGTGCCATATCCGTCATTTCTGACTTATAAACAGTTACAAATACTGTATTCAAATACATTAAAATGCACTTGTTCACGAATAGCAATAACATACAAGATATTTACATCGTTATCTATTCGTTTTCATGAAGTTTGTTCGAGTGATTTCGTTTCGGATAGATGGATTTTAATATTACAATCCTCGGTGACTATTGATAATGCTGCCGATTGGCGTCAGAAAGCTTATTCCGAATTTCATTTGTTATCTACTTTATGTCAATTAGCAAAGAAAACAATTGATGATTCTATTGACCAATTTCTTTCGAAATCTTTTATTGTTTCAAGTATGATTTCAGAAATCGATTTCAATGAACAATTGAATGAAATATTTTTTCAATTTACTAATTCGATAAGAATTCATTTCAATACATTGATTGATACAGTAGAACTTACGACTGAAATCAATCAACCTTTAATGGGAATTGTTACATCTTCTGTGGGTTCCTTTCGACCACAGTTAACATTGAAACAATCATTCAATAAAACATCATATCAAGTAGATGATTTGAATTTTTGATAAAACTAAAATTTATTTGAAAATTTAGATTGACTTTTCTTTGCGAACGATTTCTAATCTTCATTCAAATGAAAGCAAATGTATTTGTGCTGTAAATTCAAATTGCATAAGTCCAACGGGTTTTTATAATTCAAATTTATTGTTTCTCACTGATCGGAGTAGTGAGGCGTTAGAATACGAGATACCAGGCTTAGTTACTGCTTGTTCTACGATGAAATCACTTCTCCTTTCAACACTTCAATGTTTCTATTCGAATGCCGAATGTTTTTCAATTGTAATGAACTACATAAAAAAAACACATGAGTTTCAAGTTGAAAATTCGAAATGGTTTGATGTTCGTCCATTAATATACAATTCTGAATTAAGTCGTTTTCCTCCGAATACGACAATTATCGACATCGTTCAAGATGTAACAATCGAAAAATGGAATGTTTCGTTTTCATACGAGAATTTCTACGAAACATGTGCACCAACTTATTGTATTTATACAGAATCTATTCGTGGGATGAGTCCCATCGAAATTACAGTTACATTTTTATCTTTGATTAGTGGTTTAGTTATTTTACTACGTTTGATAACACCCTATTTGGTCTTATTTATCTGTCGTTTTCTATCAAAAGATAACCATCGACAACAGATTAATCAGAATATAATAGGAGATGGAAATCGATTTGTTCGATTGAAGAGAACATTACGATCTATGATTAAATTAGTTTGGGAAACTTTAGCCAATCTTAATATATTTCCAAGAAGAGATTTAGGCAGTGATATTGATCAAATAACAGCAAAATATATTGGTCAATGGTCGACTCGTTTCTATATTGTTGTATTGTTAACTAGTCTTATTATTCTCGGTCTCTATTCAATAATTCAACCGATTGTTCAAATAAAATATTTTCAAGAACCATCATTTGATATGTACAAACAACTTCAAACAAAGTATGGTGATTCATTGACATGTTCATGTCAATTTATTTCATCAAAATACGATCAATTTATTGACATTGAACCTGAATTTCATGAAGTATACTATAGAATATTTTTCTCTTTTTGAAAGTAATTCAAAATGTTTCATGATTCGTTTTTTTTAGATTTGTACAAGTACATTTAATTCGACAGCGAATTTACTTTCGAATCTATCAGAATACGATAGACGAGACTATCGTCGATATCTACCTGCTCATTTGCAATATCTGAATAGTTTATGTCAACTTTCTATTCGAACAGTAAACAATTTAATCAGTGAATTTCTTTCTTCATCATACGTCACCACTCAACTTGTATCACAAATAGAATTTGACAAGAAATTATCTGAATTAATTCAACAGATGCAATCCAGTTTTTCTGAAACAATAATGAATCTTTTATATCTTATTGAAAGTATCAATCATGGCAATGCTTTAGTATCTACATATAAAACAAACTATGAATATATTCTTTCTTGGGATGTACCTATAAGTAGTATGTTTCTACCTAGTCAAGCTATAATATATGATAATAATTGTTCTTGTCAATTGTATTCAAATTGTACAAGTCAAGCAAATTTTTTCTCAACAAATCCATTGCAAATAATTCCAATCAAAGGATTGAAAATTGGTTGCCTACCGACGACATCACTTCATTTATCAACACTCGAATGTTTCTATGATCAATCATGTATTAATCTTATTCAAGAATATATTCATTCGAATGATTCATCGATTTCTTCATTAATAAAAGCAAGTCGATTTCCGTTGAATACAACAATCGATGAACTTATTGAGAATATGTTTATTGAACAATTGAAAACACAAATCGATTATTCACTTTATTATAAGCAATGTTCTCCTTCAATATGTTCATATACGTATATTCAATATATTGATTTACTTTATACAATTACTTTTCTACTTGGTCTTCAAGGTGGTTTATCCATTGTTCTCAAATGGATATCACCAAAGCTAATTCGAATTGTTTATTCAATATATCGATATCGAAAAAGACGAACAACTGTTGTTCAAATACAAACTATTGATTTACCATCAATAACAACATCTTCTGATTTAACAGAAAATTGTTTTCAATTATTACAATGTCTGTTCGTATGTTTAATATCGATATGTTTAGTAATAATCGTTATTTTATTTTCAATTTATATGAAATCGAATAAAAATGAGATGATATCAACAAAAAGTAGAAGTTTCTTTTCTTTTTTTCTTACTGAAAATCTTATTCGATATATTATTTAAATAGCTATATCGACATTTACAACAACTAATCTTCCTTTCAGTTCAACATTGACAACAACAACAACAACATATCGTAAGATTTAATTAAATAAATTCGATTGAATTATTGATTTTTTTGACAAAAATAGATCCCGACTGTGCTGTGATATTTGAGCATCGTTCATTGTTGAGAATTAATTCTTCTATTTATTCTTATATTCCAGTTATTTCTGATTTTAATAATGATAATCACGTTGATATTGCTTTGACAAATGCAATGATACCTGGTATTGTCGTATTACTTGGCTATGGAAATGGGTCATTTTCATCTGGAATTCAAACTACAATGCTTTATTGGCATCCATTTCAAAATCTAATTGTTGCTGACATGAATAATGATGGAAAAGTTGATATTCTTTTCGTCGATGCATATTATAAACGTATTTGTGTTATATTTGGAAATGGTGATGGACGTTTTAATCCAGTGCCAATAATGACGTTTTATCTACTGATTGGTGAGATATCAACTTTACCAGTTGTTGCCGATTTTAATAATGATCAATATTTGGATATTGTTTTTATTGAAGATTTAACAGACACTATTTATCTTTTTACTGGTGTTGGTGATGGAAGTTTTTTAAATAATGGAATTATTTTAGTTGAAAGCGATAGTTATCTAACAGCAGTCGGTGTTCATGATTTTAATAATGACGGATATGAGGATATTGCTACTATAGACATGAAATATAGAAATATGGCCTTGTATTTGGGGTATGGAAATGGCAGTTTTCGACGAAGTGAAAATATTTTTACTGGTGGTGCTCTATATCCAGATCAGATGTCTTTCGCTGATTTCAATAATGATAATTTCTTGGATATATTTATTACATACAGTGGAAATGAATTACGTCTCTTACTTGGATATGGTAATAGTACATTTACTAGAAAAGATTTGATTCGTTACAATGGAAGTTACGAAAACGTTGTAATTTCTATTAATGATTTAAATAAAGATGGCCATTTAGATATAACTATCGGTAGGATATCACCATATGATATTTATATTCTCTATGGAGATGGTTATGGTAATTTTTGGACGCAAATTGCGTTTTCCACCAGTGTTCAAGGTAATTTAACTTGGAGTGGTGTAGCAGATTTTAATAATGATGGATATGAAGATATATTAACTATCGGAACGTTATCGGGCATCATGAATATTCTCTTGAATACAAAAAATTGTAATTCAAATTAATCAACACACTCAACGTTTAAAGATAGAATTGTTGTTTGCGCGGTTTTCGCCATCGTTCACCGAATGTACTTGCGCAAATCAATGGTACCAGTAAAGGTAACATATAAACGAGATAGAATAGATATAATATTTGAAAATCAGCAGCAAATCTTGGATGAATAAATTGAATTAAACCGACTGCAACTGTTGGTGTGTCAAATAAAAGATAAAGACTAGAAAAACCAAACAATTGAATAATAATACGACGATGTCGATACCAATTCATTTGTTGTCGAACACGACGACTTTGTATGATGACACGACAAATCAACAAACCATTCAAAAATATGATTAAACATGTTGGAATTACGCCAAATGTAAGCCAATTAAAGATAATTAATCGATCATTATATGCATAACAACACCAACCACAGAAAAGTGTTATTTCAGAAAAGTGATTTTTACATGGATAGAAGAATATCAAAATAAAATAGTACAACCAAGGCATAATAACAGTTAACACTAATGGAATATAGTGAAAACAAATCTTTCCATAGAAAGTCAGAAAAATATCGTCATGAAAAATAGCTAGATGACGTTCGAAACAAGTCCACGTCATTATCCAAATACTCATTGCGTAGTTTGATAATCCAAAAAAGTTCCACAATAAACAGAACGTAGATGACGAGGCTTGGCCTTTGCGTAGATATTCTAATGTCATTGGTAGATCTGAAATCGTCTGAAATAAACTCACAATGACAAGAACAAATACTGTTTGATTATGCAAAGATCGACGAAGAAACGATTTCGTAATCCAACGATATAGAAGAAATAATGAACAACAAATCGATGGTATTTGAAGTATGAGTAAAATAGTAAATTTAACAATACGCGATGTAACTGTTTCTAATGAGAAACTACTCGACATTTGCAACAGTAGTGAAATTTTAAAAAAACACGATGAAATTATAACTATATATATGCATATTTTGTATTCTGAATATAATTAGAAATTAGATACGAACGTCATCATATATAAAGTCAGCAAAGAATGCTTTTAGATTTGTGGTGCATATTTTATGTCGAATTCATTATTAAAGCTTATGAGCACAATCACCATAGGATTAAAAATGTGAAACACGAATTAGTATTAAAGTCATTACAATTACAATGGTAGGGGATTTTAGATTAGTGTCAGCATATTACTAAGTTACGTTTTTCTGAAAAATATTTGTCACGCATTACTTATTACAATCTTGTTTTCATGAACATTTTATTCCATTATACTAATGACTCTCCTCGGAGTTTGAACTATTGGGAACATTCGACTATCTTGAGGGTGAGGGTGTCGAGAGAACCACTGAAACACAATGCAATAACATTCAATTCAATATGTTTTTCTTTTTCTATAGACACTCAAATATCTATATGTTCGATGTAGTGATATAGGTCATGAAGGTTTAGAAAGAATAAAACAAAATATAGAGATTCTTTTTATTTTAATTAGATTTAATAGACTGCTGACGTATTAAATACATACGTCTGTAGCAAAGATCTAATCTCAACTTATCTTGAAACACATCTGCCAAGGAAAATGTTCGCTCACCGTATCTATAAAATATATGAACAAAGATATACATCTGTTCTCAGAATCACAAAGTTAAATCCATTTGAACAAAAATGTTCTGTTGGCAACTTCTCATTTATTTAACATTTCTATATTCAATCAATGCAAAATTTCAAGTTAATATGCATTATACAGATGACTCGAATCAAATTTATAATCTTACACAAACCAACTGGTTACGTCTACTTGCTAGAAAAAATAGTGGTACAATGCTGAAAAAATTACCTTTTTGTTTAAGTGATTTACCATTAACACTCAAAATCGAACCAAGTAATTCGATTAAAACGTATACTTTTCAACAATTAAAAAAGCAAAATGTAACTTCTGAACATTTATACTTGTGGTCAACACCAATTGATATCATTGAACAATATCAACTCTATTTAAATACAAACAATACAAGTTTAGCTAAAAAAATATTTTACAAATGTATTTTACCAAGATTCGGTCCTCAGTGTCAGTATCAACTTATGTTTTATGATTCCCAACTATTATCTCTTTATGAAAATATCGAGAGAGGTTTTGGAGGACGTGCCATTGATGGCCGACCTTTTCTAATGACTTGTTATGATCATTTAGAATGTTATCGAAGTAATTCATATACATGTTTAGATTGGACTGAGATTTGTGATGGCCATATCGATTGTTTAAATGATGGAATCGATGAAAAAGATTGTTGGCAATTAGAAATCAATCAATGTAATGAAAATGAATATCGATGTTCAAATGGCGAATGTATATCGATATTATTTGGTAGACACGATAGGAGGGCTTTATTCTTTGATTGTTTTTATCACGAGGTTATTGCTCACGAGATACAATACGGCCTTAGTATGTGTAATTTAAGGTATCATTCATTCGATGAATGTGATGATATTATATGTCCATATTCATCCCTAACAAGTTCTTGTTCAATTAATCGTCAGCATTACGCATTTATGATGATGCATATCAATGACAATAACTCTCTATCAAGTGATAGTTGGCTGTCACTAACATGTTACCTCCGTTTGTCAATTGACAAGTATCAAATTTGTAGAGGATTTTGTGATCGAAATGATTGTATTCAAATAATCAATCAAACTTATCCTGAGCAAATCTTCTTTCCACGAAAGCCAATTTTATTTGAAAATATTTATTTTATTTATATGAAACATGAAATTATGAATAATACCGATTTTCGTGATATATCGCCGTATATTTGCTATACAACAAATACTTATAACAATTATTTTCAGCAATATTCAACTTTTAAAATGAATAATTTCACGTGTATTTACTCAAAAATATTTCTCCATCATGATGGTGGGTTGAAATCATTACACGACACTGTTTTCAAGAAATTGTATCTCATACTTCGACGATATCATTTAACTGGGAATTATACATCAGATATTTGTCAACAACCTCAAATGTATCAATGTATTCATTCATTGAAATGCATTTCTGTTCATCGATTATTAGATGGAATTTATGATTGTCCATATATAGATGATGAAAATCAAACTTTAATTTATACTTCAAATATTATTCAACATCAGATAAAAGATTGGCTAAAACATAGAATAGAAGTTGGACAAGCAACGTCTGATCCTCTTGAAGACAAGAGAGAATATATCAAAAATACAATTGTATTTCACTATATTTGTGATCGAATTGTTGATCTATTACCAATAATTATCGATGGAAAAAATCATACAGATGAAACTGAATGTCAACAATGGGAATGTGACAATCTATATACACGTTGTCAAAATGGATGGAATTGTTTAAATGGACAAGATGAGACTGGCTGTCAAAACAATATTTATAGTCTTAATCCTGCAAATTGTTCAAGATATTTTCATACATGTGTATCACCAGAAACAAATCAATTTATATGTTTATCATTAGAAAAAGCCAATGATGGAAAGATTGATTGTTTAGGTGCAACAGATGAAAGTCTTTTACATGAACAAATGAGAGATATTTATAACAATACGCATCCCACACTAAATTTCTATTGTACAAATCAAAACTCAAGTTTATTATTATCCAATGAAGTTTTATGCAATAATTATTCAGATTGTGAACGTGGAGATGATGAACAATTTTGCACAACACAAAGAGTTTACGATGGTTCTGATATTTGCCTATCCTTCAACCATAACATAATTTCAAGTGTTGAGAGATTTTTGTGTGCTTATACATCCACGACCAGAACAGTTCCATTCATTTTCTTTCAACTTGAACAAAATAATATTCAAGACCCATCCGCTTTAGTAAGTTCAACTATCATAAAACTGGAAAATCAACATCACAATCACTGTTACCAAGGAGTCTATATTCGCATTTGGTTAAATGAAAAAACAACTTCATTTATTTCATCATGTCTTTGTCCACCATATTATAATGGTTTACAGTGTCAATATCAAAATCAACGTGTTAATCTTCTTATCAAATTTCAAACATTATCTGATTCTTTACAAACATTATTTACAATATTCTTTTTACTTATTGATAATACGGATCAACGAATCATTCATTCATATGAACAATTAACTTATTCATCAGTTAAATATTGCGGCCATACATTTAAATTAACCTTAATCTATGGAGATCGATCAAAAAATCTCACAAAACAATATCAAATTCATGTTGATATCTTTGAAACATCTTCACTCAAATATCGTGGAAGTCTTCTATTTCCAATTCAATTCTCATTTTTACCTGTTAATCGTCTCGGTCTTTTCATTCCAATACCTCCATCTATGAATCCAAATCAGAATTGTCAAGAACTTCAATGTCAATATGGTCAATGTATTCGATATTGGAATGATACAAATAATCAAATGTTTTGTCAATGTGAAAAAGGATGGACAGGAAAATATTGTTCAATTCCATATATTTGTCAATGTTCTTTGAATTCGACTTGTTTAGGAATTAGTTTATCAAATAATCGATCGATCTGTGTTTGTTCAAAGAATATATTTGGTACTCATTGTCTAATTAATACAACAACTTGGGGAATAAACAACAAATCATTATGTCAAAAGAAAGGTGAACTCATATTGACCGAAGATTATTTGAATTCAAATGAACATTTAATTTGTCATTGTAAAAGAGGTTTCAGTGGTCATTCATGTGAAATTATCGATAGCCAACTTAATTTTACATTTGATGAAAATATTAAGATAACTCAATCAATAATCATTCACTTTATCGAGATTAAACGCGTTTATAGCCAAACTGGAGATTTAATTAATATTTTAAGATCAACTACTTTTCAAACAATTAATTATCAACAAAACTCTGTGATTATTCATTGGTCACAGTTATTTCATCTTGTTTTTATTGAGTTGTTAGATGTAAATAAACATTATTATTTAGCTGTCGTAGATAGCAGTGATACTCAAACAAAATTAATCAATAAAACTATCCAAACATCCGATCGTTGTCTCCATATCAGTGAAATATTCAATCAAACATTTCTTCAATGGAATTTAATTCGTCGAATCAAATATTATCATTTACCTTGTCAAAATCAATCATTGAATCTCAAATGTTTTCATGACGAGAAAAATTTTTGTTTATGTTATGATTTTCATGGCAAACGTTTAGCAAATTGTTTTGAATTTCAACATAATTTAACTTATGATTGTTCAGGTCGAAGTAGGTGTGAAAATAATGGTCGATGTTTACAAGATCATCCAAGCTGTCCAACACGAACAACATGTTTTTGTCAAACATGCTATTCTGGCCACCTTTGCCAATTCAGTATAGATGATTTTGGTTATTCACTTGATGCTCTTTTAGGCTATTCTATTCAACCTAACAAAAATCTATCTCAACAACCACCCATCATCAAAATAAGTTTAGCATTAATAGTCATCCTATTCACTCTTGGTATGACCAATAGTATTCTTTCGTTAATTACATTTAAAAATAAATCTGTTCAAGAAGTTGGTTGTGGTTTATATCTATTAGGAATATCGATTAATAGTCTATTTTTGATGGTTTTCTTTGTATTGAAATTCTCTTTTCTTCTTCTCACTCAAATGGAAATAATCACAAATGACAAATTCCTTTATATTCAATGTCATTCAATTGATTTTCTACTTCGAATTTGTTTACAAATGGATCAATGGTTAAACGCTTGTATTGCTGTTGAACGTGTCATAACCGCTATTCAAGGCGCTCGCGCTCGTTTCGATAAAAAACAAACTAGACAAGTAGCTAAATTCATTCTTGTTTTTCTTTATTTAATTATTATTGGTACTTCAATTCATGATCCTATTCATCGAGATATAGCTGATGAAGAAAACGAAGATGACGATAATCAAAAAGATAGAAAATGGTGTATTGTTCGATATGAAGCAAGTTTACGAACTTATGATTATATTGTTCATACGATGCATTTCTTTGGTCCTTTTTTTTATTAATATTATATCATCAATCATATTAATTCTAAAGAAGACTCATCAAGAATTAAAAATTCGTCGTAATCGTACATATAAAGAAGTATTTCGTGATCAAATTGATCAACATAGACACTTATTGATTGCTTCTCTTGTTTTAATTTTACTTGCAGTACCACGTTTAATTTTAACTTATATATCGAAATGTATGGAATCCGATGATGATATTTGGTTGTATCTCGCAGGATATTTTATTTCATTCGTACCATCAATGATGAGTTTTCTTGTTTTTGTTATGCCATCGAAATTGTACAAAAAAGAATTTGGAAAGACGATTGATCAATATCGAAAAATTCTTCGAAGACCTTTCAAACCAACTTTATAATAAAAAATGAATCTAATAAATTCTATCTTTTATTCAAAAATAAAATCGATAACATTATCATTTGAATCGAAAACAAATAATCATTGATTAGGATAGTGATTATTGATACACGAAAGAAGTTCGTGATGCAACAATATTTATTCTTTTTCTTTGCACAATAAATTTGCGTCGAGGTGAAAAAACAGTTTTGTTCATGCATTGATCTACTATATCATTTTGCATTTCGTTTACCGAAAATCTTTTTCCTTGCAAGAATTTCTTTGAATATATCTTTCGTATACACTTGTGCCTGTTTATTGTTTATTTTTCATCAACAATATCTTTTTACATCATCGAAAAAAATTGAAGTTTCTTTAACTCAAGCAGGATTTACATAGTATTCGTTTGCGAATTGTTTTTCGATATTTTGTCAGACTTTTTCGAAATTCTTCTTTGTATAAATGCGATGGTAAAACAAAGATAATAAATGTTAACATTGGAGGAATAAATGAAATTAAATAACCGATTAAATAAAGCCAGGGACTACTCTCCGATTTCATGCAACCACCTACGAATGAAATGATCAAACGGGGTAATGATAAAATCACCAAAACGAATGGTGCAATTAATAAATGACGATGCTTTTTTATTTGTTTCCAAAGTGACTGATAATCTGATTGATCATTTTCAATTGCTTGCCGTTGTTTTGCTGCTAAAATAATGATGATCACTACAGATATGATATTCATTAGAAATGGAATGAAAAAATGGATGATATGAATCAATTGATTCAACGTAAGTAACTCAGATGAATATGAAGCAATACACCAAATTCGTTTTTGTTCATCATTACTATCATCATCAACGATGCGACGATGAATTGGATCATAGATTGTTGAACTTGTTACCAATACAATAAGAATAGCAATCATTATTTTAGCCATGAATTTACTTTTATTTTGATCAAAATGTACTCCTTTCATAATATTAAAGGCTCTTTCTATTGCGATACATGCATTCAACCATTTATCCAAATTTAAACAGACTTGTAATAGATAATCAATAGAATAACATTGAATATTTAAAAATTTACGATTATTAATAATTGACATTTGTGAAAGAAGTAAGATTGTAATTTTGACAGCTAATATTAATGAAGTTAATAATGTTGTTACTGTTGAACCTAGTAAATAATATCCACAACCTACTTGACGTGTTTCTTTACTTCGAAAAGCAAAAAATGATAAAATTCCATTAATAAAACCAACGGAAACTAAAATAATAATTAATATTAAAGTTATTTTCATAATTAAAGGTTGATTATTAAGAGAAAGATTTGGTTGAATATGAGAACCAATAATTGAATCTAATGAAAGATCAAATAAACTTGATTGAAATTGACATAATGAACCATAATAACATTCACGACAAATACATCGAGATGTTTGTGGACAATGAACATCATCTTGAAGACATTGACCACCATTTTGACAATTGCTCAATTTGAAACAGTTATGTGCAAATGTTGGATTGAATTCAAAACAATTAGCTATTCGTTCTGAACCATAATCACTACATAAACAGAAAAAATCTCGATCGTAAAAACATGAACTTGCGTTTTGACATGGTAAATGATAAT
>Ga0209930_1003866_pt1 | contig 14200 bp, 12 predicted proteins | sample ThiBiot_500_biof_2_FD_183948 | JGI IMG/M metagenome (GOLD analysis project Ga0209930, IMG submission 183948) | Wastewater bioreactor microbial communities from Cape Town, South Africa - Thiocy_cont_500_biof (SPAdes) | ecosystem: Engineered > Bioreactor > Thiocyanate-remediating >... | reverse complement strand
GCCTTCTGTAAATTATCATAATTTTCAAAAATATTTAACTGAGATTACAAACATTGAACGTTTGATTTTGAGTCACTATGATAAGCTGTATATTTTTATACTGAATACTGTGGATAAAAAACCGTATTTTCAAACAAATAAAATATCATAAAGAAAAGCTAGTTTATTTATTTTAACATAATACGACTATTTTTATGAATATTTGAAAAATCATCGACAAGTTGTTCAAAGTTTATATCCGTTGTACGTTCCACTGCAAGTACACATAGATCACTTAATCGATCATCACTCATAGTACTTCGAACAGCAGTCTTAATCTTCTTCATCTTAGAAAAGGTCCTCTCACAAGTTGTTGAAGATACTGGTATAGTTAAAGCACTGCTCATAACACTAATGAGAACTGGAAAAGCTTCTCTATATACATGTAATTGGCGGTAAAAGTCAATAATATTAGAAATTGATTGTTTTTTAAACATGGGTTTCACCACATTTAGTTCATTACACAATGCAATAAGATCGAACTTTAAGTGATCAGCAAAGAATTTCATTGTATCAAAATTTAAAAAGTTATCATTGTTCGGGCAGAGTGATGATATACTTGATAATATCTGTAAATTCTTCGAAGAAAATCGATTGTTTAATTCGACTAATATGTTGTCTATCAACTGGTAATATATATGTGTTCTATAATAATCTTTATTTTCATTATCATCACGTTGACCAACTGAGCTTTCTATCACCGAATCTTTAAATCGAATGGAAACAACTCGTTTTCGATTTGATTTGATTTCTTGATTGAGATTAATCTCATTATCCTCACAAAAACCAGTAATCATTTCGTAAATTTCTTCGAAACATTTCTCAGTTCTTGATTGATTAAATTCTTCGATTATCGAAATAATTAGTTGATTTGCATTTGAATAATCCAATGATTTTTCTATAAAACAGAGAACAGTTAACAGAATTCTATAATGATATGTTAAACCTTTGAGTTGATCTGATAAAATCTTTATAGGACCTAATAGTCTATGTAATATGAACAGCGTAACAATAAACATGGGCTGTTTTATACAAACAATCAATCCTCTTGCATCAACTGCTTGTTTACCTCCATTATCAATTAAATCAGTGAAAGCTAAAACAATAGCTCGATAATTCTTAATAATTGCATTAATTGAGGTCCAACGAGAATCCCACCGAATATCTGCCCACCTTTTAAGATTTGTTTCGGCTTGAATACAAATAAATAATAATTATAAATACTATTAATAATACTCTACCTAATTTTAAATGACATTGAGCTTCACGAAAATATCGATTGGTCACTCCTGATGCAGTAAAATACTCATGAATTTTACTTAGAATTCTGTAGAACTCATTCAAATAAGATATTGATAAAGATACATGAACTATAACTAAATTAAGGCGATGCACATAGCAATGAACATAAATAGCATTTGGCATGAAATTTTCTCGTAGAATAGCTTGCAAACCAGCATTTTTGCCACTCATTACTGATGCACTAAAAAGACAAAGACAAAGCCATGTCGATGAACACTACTAAAAGGCGGAGTCGAGATTAAAACACCTTACCCATCGAAACAAATTCCTATGCATAAACTCAAATCAATACTATAATTTTTCAATAAATTAACAATAGCATTCGCTAATGAAGAAGCATCGAATAATTCAAGTGCAATCAAACCAAGAAAATGTTCCTCAATAAAGCTATCGGATGATTTTATTTTCGATTCATCAATCGTACGAATTATAATTGACATTTGTTCATGACCAGAAATATCTCGACTCTCATCAGCTAATAGTGCATAAGATTTGTTTTTAACCTAAAATGAATAAAAGAGTTTTTTTTCAATTAGATTTCTCTTTTAATTACTTTTTCTGAAATATTATTTCGAATTTGATCTGACATTAAATGTAATAGTTCATTTTGAATTTGTGGTGATAGATAAGTTGCATTGCTGGCTGAATCCTCAAGAATCGATTTCACTATCGAATCAGTTTGGCTTGACCAATGAAGAATTTCAAGGAAATTTCCTTTATTATTCGATCTAAACAAATAAAAAAAAGAATATTACACTACAAACAATATTTAAACTAACTCGAGATCTTCGTCATGACCACGTAATGGAATCATTTGTCGACTACATAAAAGAATTGTTGATGATATTTTCGTTAGTTGACTACGATTCTTTCGAATTTGTTCTTTTCTTCCTTTATCTATCACATTAGCTACAGTTGAACCTGCTTTTTCACGAAAAACAAACTCTTGATAAGCAGCCTTCGCTGTTATATGTACTGCACTAATTTCATGCTGTTTAAAACCTCTTTTATTTTCAAGAGCATATTTCCAGTTTCGAAAACCTTTAATAAAAGAGTCACTTTGATTGCGATTGATAAGATTATTTGTTGAGCAGAAATGTCTGCAATAATAACAATAGGCACAATCATTGATAATTGAATATTCGAGCCATGGGCGCCCAATGTACCATTTTTGTTGAAAAGATCGATTATCTTCATTTGTTTTATGTTTCGATAGAATAGGTTGTGAGGGTGGATTAACTGGTGATTGACTAATGTCAACTACTAATGATGATGTCGATGGAGAATATGCCAATGGAGATGTTGTTGAAGCAGTCGATGATGAAGAAAGAATTGTTGATGGTGAAACAATTGATGAAGAAGAAACAGTTGACACATTGTTAATAATAATAGGTTGTAATGGTGAAATTGGCATAGATAGTGGTATTAATAATGGCATAGGTTGAGTTGTTAATTCAACTAATGAAAAATCATCATCATGACATGATAATGATGGCAATGTTGATGAGACACTCGATGGGTCTGTTAATCTGGACGAAGAATCCGATTCATGATCAGTTAATTTAGATTTTTTTGATGTAGGAGAAGAAAAAAAAGATGAAATCGTTCTAGGTATTGCTCTGTCACGATTCATTGATTTCTATTCAGCAAACAATTAACTGCTGTGATCTTTTTTTTCTTACCACACAATAAATAATATAGGAGACTGATTCGTGATCTTAACGCATGTTATTGGTAAATTAAAAAAAAAGATGGCGTTCAACTACGTTGTGTACATTACATAAATACTTTCCATAATTCAATTCGTACAGCTAACTGAAATGTTTTCTATACATGAGAAATTCATAAGTACAATTTGTGGTGGTGGGGCTGAGCCCAACCTGCCCCCCCCCTGGCTACGCCACTACATGATTGCTGAACTATTCCTAAAATGTGAATATGATTTAAGATCAATTCGCTCGAGATGACACATTTATAGAAAATGATGTCTGACTATTATGAATTTAAGATGAGATTTTCGAGTAAATGATAATTAATCGATTAATAGTGTCTGTAATTTCAAAGTAAACTTTGGTAATCAGAAAATCAACGAAAGACTTTTCATCCAGATATATTACGTATATTTTTCCAAAAAAATCCCTAATTTGGAATTCGATTTAATGATGAATTCTGAGTACCGCATTTCTGGGCAAATCGTAGACATTCATGAAAGATATTCGAGAAGGACATTATTTGCGGTTGCTTTGGAAATGTAAGCTGATCGAAGGTCTTATTTTCATTGAGCTCGACTTCTGATGCCAATGCGACTTTTTTTTAGCTAGAAAAGACATTTCTGAAAAATGTTTTAATAAACAGCGATATATATATATATATATATACATATACAAGATAGTTATTGAAAAGTCCTTTAAAAATCTTCGCGGAATAGCCGATGCATCAGTTGACTGACATGTAAGGCAAACACTTTTGTACTCTACTATATTTTTAAATCAGAAATTCAAACAAAAAATCCATTTGCTTATTTTCACTAAACAAGGACACGCTATTCTAATGAATATATAAAATATGTATGGTCTAAATAAAAATATAAGGCCTCTCTCACTTAAATAAACATGTAAATATAATTTTTTCCTCGATTTCAAACTAATAGCAAAAAAAAAACGTCATTCGTGCAAATATATTTTTGAAAGAAAGTTGGTTAGATGGACAAATATCAATCTAGAAAATTATTCGTTATTTCAAAACAACCTTCGATACAACAATGGTCAAATAAAGTAAACACATCTAAGAAGAAATTTAATTTATCCTTTACTATTATCTCTTTTTTTTATAAGGTAGAACCAATAAAAAATCAGCAAGGATTATCATACACTTCATTATTAAACAATCAATCTAGATATCTTCATAGAAATCATGAGAATAATGAAACAATCAAATATGAAAGGAAATTGCCTGCGTCGTTGTTGCGCACCACTTCAGAACTTGGTTCCGAATTGAAGTGAATATAAATATTCTAGTATTTTCATATTGATTATTTTTGATAGTAGACAATCCAGTGTGAACGATAATGTCAACAACGGTACTCATAAATCACGATGTTTAAAAATTGGATTAATTGTTGCAGGAACTTTACTGATTTTTCTTTCTGTATTAGCTGCGATAATCAGTATATATTTTCTTGTTATTATGACTAAGACAACAACTGCAGGTAACACACTGTTGTACATCAGTATGAAGACGTAGAACTTTCGCCTAAACCTCAAAATAGAATAGTCCCTCATTTGAATACTTAATATAAATATTCATATTTAGTGATGACAACAACAATAATAACAACAACACCAACTCCAGGTAATTAATTTATCAGTTTCTTGTATTATAAAACTAATTGTATTCTGTCAAAAGATCTATTGGTAGAAATCTTTAAATAATGTTTTTTTTTATTTATGACTGACTTTAAGTCTTTTTCTTAACCTAAATATAAGAAAAAAACATTTGTGAATAGGATGGTCAACTACGGGTAGTATGAACTATGCTCGAGCTTCTCACACAGCATCTCTACTAAAAAATGGAAAAGTATTAGTCACCGGTGGAATAAACTACATAGGTTATTTGAATAGCGCTGAATTATATGATCCATCAACAAAAGTGTGGACAGTTACTGGCAATATGAATTATGCTCGAGATTATCACACAGTATCTGTATTAACAAATGGAAAAGTATTAGTTGCCGGTGGAATTTATGGCGGTAGTATCTATTTGAATAGTACTGAGTTATATGATCCATCAACAGAAGTCTGGGCAATCACTAGCAGTATGAATTATGCTCGACACCTATTCGCAGCATCCGTATTAACAAATGGAAAAGTGTTAGTCACTGGTGGACATAATTCTATTAGCGGCTATTTGAGCAGTGCCGAGTTATATGACCCATCAACAGGAGTATGGACAATCGTTAATAGTATGAATTATCCTCGATACTACCATACGGCTTCCATATTACCAGATGGAAGAGTGTTAGTTGTTGGTGGATATAATGCCGGGGGTGCTTCGAATAGTGCTGAAGTATATAATCCATCAACAGGAGTATGGACAATCACTAGTAATATGATTTATGGAAGATACACACATTCAGCATCCGTACTGACAAGTGGAAAAGTATTAGTTGTTGGTCATTCTACTATACCTGTTGCTGAATTATATAATCCATCAGCAAACGTATGGACAATCGCTGGTACTATGAATTATGCTCGATCGTATCCTTTAGCATCCGTGTTAGCCAATGGAACAGTATTAATTACTGGCGGAACTAATTACAATATTTTAAATACTGGCGAGTTATTTAATCCGATAACAGCGACATGGACAATTAATGATAACATGGTTTATGCTCGATATTATCATGCGATATGCGTATTGACAAATGGACAAGTATTAGTCACTGGTGGAACAAACAATGTTAATGGTTATTTGCGTAGCGCAGAAATATACCAATCGTATTAAGCGAACTAATAAAGAATAAAAACCCTCACCCTCAAGAATCCTAATTAATTTTTCTTTTTGTTTTTGCTGCCAATTTTTTCTTGCAAGTCGTATTTTTCAATCAATTCCAATGGAATCATAAATTTCTATACATATATATTTAGATTAGAGGCAAAAAAGAGCTATCCAACGAGCATAAAAAATTACGTTGCACATAAATTTTTGATGTTTCTTCCAATTTTATTTAAACAAATAATTTGATCAAAACTCGTATTATCGATTAATTTCTAAATTCTTGATGCCATTTGAATGTACATTGTCGAGACACATATTTATCATGAACACTATTTCACATGAAATTGAATGTTTACGATTATGAAATTATCTATAACTATTCTTATCTGCCCCTTATAGATAACTGTGAGTGTTGGTGAGGATGTTACGATTTATATTATAAGTCGAATTACGCAGCTACTCCTCAATGTACGTTACCAATTGGTTTGTAATGTTCCTTCGACGAAAACAGAATGTAACATGTTTCTTATCAAATTTCAACGTGCTTTTTTCTCATTTGAAATAAAACAGAACAGAATGAAGTAAAATTTGCTCGCTACTGAGTCACTTTCACGATACTAAATTATAATAAATAAAAAGTGGCAAAAAACCCAGTTACTTTTGTTTTATTAAATCTGTACGTACGTTTTCATTGTAACCTTTCAAATACGATCACCAAGTGGGATATTATCTTTAGATAAATGACAGACGTGTCGCTTGATACATTGCCTGTGGAGATTCTCCATCGCATTTTGGATAATATCGATGTGAGTACTATTGTTCGTTCAGTTCGTTGTGTTTGCCGACAACTGTATGCAGTTGTTAATTCGTACAATCGTTTTCAACTCGATTTCACTCGATTTACTAGTTCTGACTTGAAAGCCATCTTTCGTCTCATTGAATTTTCTAAAGTCAGTTCACTGGTCTTATCTGGTAGTCAGACCAGTCAAAACGATATCAATGTTTGCTTGAAAAATGTTAACATTGCTGAATTTACTAATCTTCGTTCATTTTCTCTTTTTCGAGTTCGCAACGATCACATTAATGAAATTATACAGCATGTCACAGCTCGATCATTAGCTTCACTGACAATTATTTTACGTGAATTCCTGAACAATAGAATTACTTCAAGTATTTTTTCAGCTATAGTTCGCACCAATGTTCAAAAATTATATTTGAACAATATGAATTATACAAATATCGAAATATCATGGCCAAATCAAAATACATTACAACATCTGACAATCAAACGTTGTACTTACGAAGGATATTGCGCCATTCTCGATAATTCGCATAGTTTAAGCACGCTTGTAATTGATGATTGTGTTATACAGAATGCTAATACAATGCAAACGTTATATACAGTTGCAGCATCAAATTCTGCCAAGAGACAGCGTACAGATACAAGTATTTTTGTTCTTTTAAATTTTATGATTTATCCGCATTGATTTTGTATAGAGTACTCACAATTGGTCTCATTGACTATTAATAATTGCCATATGTTAATGGAAGACCTTCAGCAACTTCTTCAGCTGACACCTTCATTGATTCATCTTAAGCTAGTTTCCGATCGACCAACACTTGATCGAATGTTTGTTGGTTCTGATTGGGAGCAATTTATTCTGAATCATCTACGTTCATTGAATAAGTTTCAATTTTTTCTTACTTGCGATACAATTGTATTTAATGGTGAAACTATTTTTAACTATCTTATTTCACCCTTTCAAAGTCGATTCTGGTTAAATGAAAAACAATGGCTGGTTACTTGTGACTACGTTCCAAGATCATCAACATTTCGAATTTATACTTTACCAGCTTGTAGATCTGTTGAAATAAGATGGCACCTCTTTCGAGTATCCGCAACAGATTCTAAATGTCGTTTTATTTTGAGGCCAACTTTGTTCGACACGGAATTACAGAGATCATCGTCCAATTTGGATGTTTCAAATTGTAACATTCGAGATGATGTACTACAATATGTAGTTGAAGCAATACTTAACTACAAAGTAACATATTTTTTCAAATAACAACTCATTTGCAGCTTCATTTCATTTGTTTTTTAGAACTTAATTGAACTTCATCTCTTCCATAATGAAATAGGAGATGTTGGAGCAGAATATTTAGCTGATGCATTACGAAATCATGAAGTAAAACTTATTTCATACTCATTTTCATCTATTATATAATTACATATATATAGACACTTACTACTCTAAATCTTTCTAACAATGAGATAGAAAACAAAGGAGCAGAATATCTGTACAATGTCTTAAAAACGAACAAAGTAAAGCGTGAACACTTTATTTGTATGAAATGCTTTTTTGTTTCACATAGTCATTCACCAAATTGACGCTTGCGAGTAATCCTGGTAGTTATTGTGATATTATTAGCACATCATTTGAAATACGAAATAATAAATCAAACTCTTTCAAGTCTAAGATTAATCTTTGGTCACGAAATATCGGTGATTATGAAATGAAATTTTTGTCTGAAGCATTAATGAACGATGAAACAATAAAAGAACTTAATCTTTCCCGTAATAATATAGGAGACAGTGGAGCTCAACAATTAGCTGACGCATTACGAAATAATAACGTAGGATATTTTTGAATACTATTTGAGGTTTATTTATATTTTACATAATGTATATAGACAATGAGCATTCTAGATCTTTCCTACAATAAAATTAGCAATGATGGTTTACAAGATATTTACGAGATTTTTAAACAAAATAAAGTCAATCTTGATAACACTTTTCAATATATTTTTAATATCCTAATTTTTTTGTTCAGACGCTTAAAAAATTGGAACTTGAAAAAAATCCTGGTAGTTACGCGGCATCCTTAAGTGCATCAATTCAAATACGAAACTACAAAGTAAATGATTTTTATACGATTTTTTTGTCATTAGCTTTTATTTCTCTGCAGAAAACAAAAAATATATTGCTTAGAAATCGTTGTATTGGTGATAACGATATTAGATTTATAAGTGAAGCATTATACAACGACACAGTGATGATACTTTTCTATTTCTTTCACTTACATATAATGATTTCTGTTAAAATATAGACTGTCACTCTGTTGGATCTTTCGGGAAATACAATTGGAGATGTAGGAGCACAATGCTTAGCTTGTACACTAAAAAATAATAAAGTATCCGATTGTTTTTTCTGTTCTCTCAAATTTAATTCTATTCGTCTAGACTCTAACTTCAATGATACTTAACAGTGGTGATGAAAGTAAAAATCTATATGATATGAATAAGTGGAGAACAACAGTATCTATCTATTTTTAATTATTTTGAGAGTTCCTATAATTTATCATATGTAGACCTATTCATCGAATAGAGGTGATAATATTGTTTGCCGAAATAAAATCGGAGATGAAGGAGCTAAAAATTTGGCTGAAGCATTAAAAGTTAACAAAGTGCGAACTATATAACATGGCTAGTTGAATTGTACTAATTATTAGTTTTCTTTTTAGACACTTACAACATTAGATCTATCTTGTAATCAAATCGGAAGTATTGGTGTTGAATATATTGCAGATGCATTAAAAGATAACACGGTAATTTGATGTAGAGTTATTTTCAACTTCGTTATCTTTTTCAAAGACTTTAACTATGTTAAATCTGTCTTCGAATAAAATTGGAGATGTTGGTGTTCAACATTTGACTGATGCATTGCAAAACAATAAAGTAACACATCGATTTCGAGAGTGAAATTATCTTCGTTTGTTTCATTTCTTTTTGTAGACACTTATTAATCTTGATCTTAGTAAAAATCAAATTGGAGATAATGGTTTACTGTATTTGAGTGATGTTCTCAAATGCAACAAAGTTAGATTGTAATAAAAGATCTATATTCAATCGATTTTGTTTTTTATCACTATAGACGCTTACAAAACTAAATCTTCGAGATAATCCTAGTAGTTATTGTACAGTTGTGTGTGCAGAAATTGAAATGCGAAATAATCAGGTAGCAGATATTTGTCATCTTTTTCCCTATAGGATTTGATTTGTTTGTAGAAGATGACTGATTTAAATCTGTATGGTGAGGACATTAATGATGATAAACTTAAATTTTTAAGTAAAACACTGTTGAACAACAAAGTAATTGAAATTGTGTATTCATTTTTTTCACCAATAACCTTTGTTTGTTATGATACAGACAATCACTAAATTACGTATTTCCAGCGATGCACTTAGTGAAACAGGAGCACAGATTCTGTGTAATATATTGCAAAATAATACTGTAGGATATTTTCTTCTTCTATCGATTTTAATACACGGAGTGATTTTAATTTGAATAGGCAATTACTTCACTTCATATTTTAAGAAATCGCTTTGAAGATATTGGAATCAAACACTTAAGTGACAGTTTGAAAAACAACAAAGTAATCAGCTACTTTCGATCTTATTATAATTAACTATTTTTCTTATTTCATATGTAGACACTCACTAAACTGATATTTGATGCTGATTTTAACGATCAACATCGAATCAGTGATACTGGAGCACGATATATAGGTGAAGCTTTAAAAAGCAATACAGTAAGATATTTATTTATTTAGTTTTTATTATTAAAATAACTTTTTACGTCTCCATAACAGACATTGAAAGAATTGGAATTAAGCTTGAATGCATATGGATGTTGTGCAACTGTAGAAGCAATGGTTAAACTACGAAACAATGAGATAATCATGGCTGAGCCTGTTGATAGGTAACATACAATAATTTATAATAACAAATTGTCTTTTGTTATTGTTGAAGACGTCTGCAGTGTCAACTTTTCACAAACACCAGAGCTGCTAGTCAGACAAGTTATACTACATTAGAGCTTGGTGGAAGGCAAATTAAAGGCGCTGATATGGAGTATCTTGCATATGGATTGCAAAGCAATCGAGTATGGTGATATTTATTTACTTCACTCATATATTAGAACTCTCGTTTTTGTACAGACAATAACTGAATTGAATCTTCGAGGTAATCAAATTGGAGAATACGGAGCAAGATGTCTTTTTAATGCGTTGCAAAGCAATACAGTAAGAGTTTGAAGTTTTCTCGAGATTTTTTTCAAGTAGTTTTATACAGACATTGAAAAAGTTAAATCTCGATGGTAATGAAATACGAGATAGTGGTGTGCGATATTTAGCTGATGCTTTAAAAAACAATATCGTAAGACATGTTTTCATACATTTCTTTGTTTTATTTTTCGATCATTTCATATAGGCATTAACAACAATAGATATTACACACAATAAAATTGGACCTATGGGAGCGCAGTATTTAGCTGAAGCTTTAGAAAGAAATAGAGTCATTTATTTTATTCATATTTGTTTATCTTTAAATTAATAATTAATCTTTCATTCAGATGCCTCTTGAACTTGATATTAGTGAGAATCATATTGGAAATAGTGGAGCAGAAAAACTGACTGCAGTCTTAAAATATAACAAAGTAATGAAAATGTTTTTCTAATTATTATAATTTCGTTTATTTTAATTAATATATTCAGACTCTCAAAAGCTTGTCATTGTCCAACAATCAAATCACGGGAGTAGTACGAGATCGTTTGAAAAAAGAAGAAAAACGTTTATATTTCTTCCAAGTATATCAAGGATATTCAGATTCAAATTCGGACGAATGTGCATGTTATTATGAATCAGATGAATATTAATTCTTTTTCTTCATATTTTAATAAAACATATAAACTTGATCGAAATTCGAATCATAGTGAATAATGATATGAGAGATGCAAACGCATGCGATAATCAATCGACTTTTGATAAATAGCTATGAGAAATAACACACATGAGTATCGATGATTTAAAAATGTCATGAGATGGGCTTTCAAACAGCAAAATGATTGTTATTATTCTTCTCATTATGATTATAGAACATATGCTATGCCATGTTTTGAAAATACCAATAGGCAGTAAGCGTCATTGTATAGATCTTTGAATAGATATTTTCTACTATATTTTTTCTAGCATGGGTTCATACTGGCAATTTGACATATCCACGATTTGATCATACAGCATCGATATTAAACAATGGGCACGTGTTAGTCACTGGTGGCAGCAATGAAGATGGTCATCTAAATAGTGCTGAATTAACGGGTGTACCATAAAGAATGGCCATTTCGTAGAATTCATATATTTCGCTTATCTTTCATGCTAGACAGCTCTTTTTTTTTTAAAAAAATTCGTCTTTCTGAGATCTACAAAAAGATGTTAATAGTTTATTTCAAATAATATCCGTTATTTTTCGACAAGCGGTACAAGCGATTGGTCCAGCTTTGACAACTTTCCAAAACTACCGATTCTCGTATTCGCTTAACAGCTAGCTTGAGTTCATTGATCAAAGTCTTTTTTGATTGCACTTTGTTCCAGTTCATTTGCTGAACAAATTCATACCATATTGAATAATCCAGCGGGTTAAGATCGGGTGAGTTTGGTGGCCAACGATCTTTGTCTATGAATGACGGTAAATTGTTTCGACACCATTCTTGTGATGCAGCATGAGTATGCGGCTTTGCACCGTCCTGTTGGTAGCACCATTCATTACCGAAAACCTTGTTGCCATATTCTAAAGCCACCGGGAGCACTTCACTGATGTACCTTTGATGATCAACCGTCCCCTTATCCAATATTATCAATGGTGTCAATCCTTTGGAGCATGCTCCTAACCAAACCATTACTTTTTGCGGAAACTTTCGTCTTTGGCATACACCACCTTTTCTATCAGCTTCTTCACGATCCACTGCCCATATTCGGTCATTCTGAGCATTATAGATACCGTCAATATCAAACATTTTCTCATCTGTGAAGAGGATTTTCAAAGTGTCTTCTTTACGAAAGTTATGCCGCACCCAATTCGCAAACTTTAATCGTTTACTCTTTTGCAAATCTGTGAGAGCTGGCTCCACTCTTTTTTTGTATGAACGATATCCTAGATCTTGTTTCAATATTCTGACAACAGACATATTAGAAATATCGAGTTCATTGGCAAGTTTTCTGATTGACACCTTTTTTTTACGGTTCATTCGGCTTTTCACCTTTTGAATCATTCCTTTAGTCCGGATAATACGCGGACGACCTGGTGAATACGATGAACTGATAGAACCCGTATCGTTCACCATCTGACACCACCGCCGAATGGTCCGTGAACTAACAGAATCATTCAAATCTTCAAAAATTTTTGTTGTCGATTCGCCTTTTCGGTACTTGGAAAGTACGAGCTTTTGGAGATCTTCACTCTTCATTGTCAAAAATTTTATTTTCAAATTTTACGCGAAAACCGAACTCGCCATTTTGTAGAGAAACAAAAAACGAATAAAACAAGCCCAAAAAAGAAGTCACTAACAAGAACTATGGGTTCAAAAATCACTTCACAAAAAGTGGCCATTCTTTATGGTACACCCGTTAATTAATCAATTACCGTTGTTACCATTTCTAACGTTCTTGAATATCCAATTCAATTTATTTTGGTACACATCAGATTTAACCATTCATAAGCTTCGACATGCATGTGAAACTATCATTTGTCATTGTTCTACATTAAATACATTGGAATTACAGATACTTTGTGATCTTGATCCACACAGAAGAATACATACGGAATCTTGAGGGTGAGGGTGTTGAGGGTGTTGATTCACAGGACCCCCAAGATTCCTCAAAGATTTTAACGGATTCTGAATCCCAAGAATACATTTTTCCCCTTGATAGCTTCTCTCCAATTTTTTTTTTACCTTCATGCGGGGAAAAATTCAGAAGAAATCAGTGAAGCATGTTATGAGGAGTATATAAGACTACGATAGCTTTAGCAAGAAAACGACAGAATCATTGGTGACTGGTCTCTTTCAGTTAAACATAATTAAACATCGACAAGTTTACTTTTCCTAAGTTTTTTTTTAAACAGGGACAAGTATTTGTATCGTTAACATTCAATATTCGTTACAACCAGAAATACAGGTAAGGTGTATTTGAATATGGTTTCAAAATCAATAAGTCTCTTTGATAGAATCAGGGCTACTTTTTCTTGATTTTATCCAAATACCATTCTATTTTATTGGGTAGCTTAGTCACGTTGCTGCAACCCGAAAGTTCTTGCAGTCAGCCGCCATCTGAAAATCTAGTTGTTTTTGCTTTGCACAACTGTAAAAAATACACAGATTTAATTGAAGTTAACCGTTCTTTTTTTTTTATTTCGTTTTAATACTCAAGCCAAAAGAAAACTTTTATGGTAGTAGATCCGACTCTTTGACGAAGCAGTGATCGCTGTCTTCTCGACAAGCTTTAGATACTCAGAAATCTATATGCCTAC
>Ga0209930_1003865_pt1 | contig 14207 bp, 12 predicted proteins | sample ThiBiot_500_biof_2_FD_183948 | JGI IMG/M metagenome (GOLD analysis project Ga0209930, IMG submission 183948) | Wastewater bioreactor microbial communities from Cape Town, South Africa - Thiocy_cont_500_biof (SPAdes) | ecosystem: Engineered > Bioreactor > Thiocyanate-remediating >... | reverse complement strand
TCGATAAGAAGATGTCCAGTTACTATTGGCCAATAAGAAAGTGTTTGATGAAGTGCATCACGAAATCGATTGACATCGAGAGTTGGATAGACAAAAACATTCTCAATATTACCGAATATTAAATCAGTACCAAATAAAACAATTCGACGACCATTTCCAGATGGAGACAATGCATCAATATAAGATGTCATCGTTATACTTTCAATCTTATTCAAATATCAAGTAAAGATAAAGAAAGAAACAAGGATTAAATTAAATGATTGGTTCTTTGTCATGTAAAATTCAAGATGTCACTGGATACCAGTCATCTTTGCTTAATACAACATAGTTTTTCTTGAATAAAATGAATTGAATACAATTCAATGCACACACCTACGTACATCGTTCGTGATACCTTTCATCTTCTATTTTCTTTAAGAGATCATAATTTCGATTCCATATATATCATGAAAGGTCATTAAAAAGAGAAAACAATGCAAAGATTGTTCACTGGCTTAATGACTTTATTTACTTTCTAAATGAATATTTGCTTCTTTTGTAAATGACTGAATGTCGATCACAAGTTAAATTTTAATAATGCCTTCAATCCAACACAATTAAATCGATATTCATAGAATAAGAACCATACGAACTAAAACGTGAGTATAATTAAATATTGGAAGAAGAAATACTGGTCGCAAAATATTGATGTTTGCTTTATTTGATTTGTTCATTGCAGGTGTTATTAGTGCTGCTATTGCAATAACAATTTTCTTTTCTGATCATAAAACATCAACAACATTATCTCGAAAATCGATTTGTTCTTTTTTTTAATTGTATAGACTTCAACATCGACTGGTATGTTATCGGAATATGATGAGATATAATAACTTTCTGATTTTTCTAAAAGTGTTGCGTGGATTAAATACTGGTTTCGATCGTACACCACAACGAAGTTCATCATTGATAATAGGTCTGCAAATTTGCACAGGTCCTGGTGTTACAGCAAGAGATCCAATAACAATAATAATTGAAGAAAGTAATCAACCTACATTATTATTCCATATTGATAGTAGTTGAATTCTGATCTACAGTGGTCTTGCTACTGATCCTGGCCGACTTGCCTGTGGCATATCTCAACTCTTCCCTAATAATTCAGTTTTGTATTCAAGCATTGACATGTTCTTAAGGAAAAAGAAATTCATTTATTTGTCATATTTCTTTCTTCAAGATGTAAAAAAAAGTAATATAATTCTAATCACCCTGACTTTCAATCAGAGAAAATATTTGTCAAATCGAAAAAAATAATTGTGTTCCAAGTTTTTATTGATTAATTAATATATATGATTATAGTTAGTATTTTTTTGTTTCGTATAGCTGTGAAAACTCTCTTCTATTATAATCTGAATACTTCGATGGATTTCGATCATTAAAAAAACTGACATCGATAAGTATATTCATGGTGTTATTGATTTATTTTCATTTTTCATCAACAAATATAAGAGCAAGAAAAGCTAGGCTCATACTTCAACTTTGTTTTTTTTGTACAGAGAGTCACGTTTTAACGTCTTTATTGCACCATCGATATATTGAGTCACTTCCTACTTATTTTATCCGTTTATTTTGAATTAATCATTATTTTTCTTTTCGTTGTGTTTAATAACTGGGTAAATTTCTTCACACTGTGAAATTATGAGCGAACAAAAGTCGATGGAAAATTCGTCGTCATCGAAAATAATCTTTCAAACGATGGTTATGAGTGATCTACATTTGGAATTTAGTAATGTAATAATACCAAAATTTTCTGTTGTTGCACCAAATTTAATACTTGCTGGTGATATTGGAAGACCAGATATTCCTTCGTTACAAAAATTTCTTCTTGATCAATGTGAAAGATTTGAACATATCTTTTATGTTGCAGGAAATCATTGTTTTTATGAAGGCAAATATGAAGAACGTCTTGAACAACTTCAACAACTCAATAATCTTCATCCTCATATTCATTTTTTGCATAATCAAAGTTATCTTCTTTCCAATAAAGTACGAATATTGGGAACTACACTCTGGTCTTATGTTCCACCAGAGAAAGCTAAACAAATCGGTCGATGTCTGAATGATTATCATCAAATTTCGACACCGGTTGACGGCCAAACTCCACGTCGAATCACCATCGAAGATACAAACAAATGGCATGAACAACAACATTCATGGTTAGTAGAACAAATTCAAAAATCGCGTGAAAATGGCGAACATGTTGTTGTTATTACTCATCATGCACCTTCTCGTCGTGATACTTGTTCAAAAGAAGATGAAGAAAGTGGTCTTACGGATGCATGGGTCAATGATCATGATGATGATTGTGTTGATCCTGTTCGTTTATGGTTTTATGGACATACACATCTATCAACTGATCTTAAAATAAATTCAACAAGAGCTATTAGTAATCAACTTGGATATCCATGGGAGAAATGTGGATTTCGACCAAATATGAAAGTTAATTTATATGAAGATGGAACTGTTACTATAATTGATTAAATAACGATAAAGCATAAGAAAAATAATAAATGAAACTAAGAAAAAATTCTACATCTTTTCGTATGTTACACAACATTGTCTCATGTCTAAAAGCCTAATTCAAACTCGTTAATTTTCAATAATATTTTCTTTTTGTTCTGCCATAGCAGTCGACGTCAAATATACAAACAAATGATAGAAAAAATTCAGAAAATACGTGACTTGATCAACTTGACTATTTTCATAGAGAAATTGTGGATTTTGGATTATTTTTCTTATTTTCTTTTAAGCATAGCTTGTTGAGGGTGTGAGTAAAGTATCACAATCTCTCATTGTTTTTGTTGATGACATTAGAAGAATGTGAATATATTTTTTTCCTTCTATTGTTACGTACATATTGAATAATGAAAGGAAAATCAATTGTTTATTTTATAAATGGATTTTTCTTTTGTTTTTTTTTGAATTATCTCTGTTTCAAGAAAGAGAAATATGCAGACAAAATGAATTTCGTTAGTAAATCAATTGATAAAATGTCGAGAATTCGTTACTGAATCAGCTTACGTTATTGTGATAGTATCGATCGCAGAAACAGTTCAACTTTAGTAATGGTTTCACCTCGAATTGTTCATGTCAATATTCGTGGAATCAGACGCGTACGTTGGTATAGTTTCAATATCAATTTTGTTTATTAATAAAAAGCAGGTCAAAGGTTATTATTTATTGTTTACAGAAGAATTGGAAACTGAAAGTTCTAATAGCAAAGCTTTCTTTCTCATAGTGTCTAGAATATCAGCTAAATTCAGGTTAGATGATATTCCATTTTGAAAAACTCCTTTTGCATTATATAATGTATCATCTAATACTTTTAAATAATCGATAATTATGACTTGTCGCTCGTGATTGAGATTTGAAATTTGTTTGTATATTTCATCTCGACTGGCATCCAACAAAACTTTATTCGTTGTAGGTGATGAAATACCTGTATTTTCTAAAAAATCCCAGAATTAAAAAATCCCAAAATTGAAAAATCCCAGATTCGTCATCCATGTTAAAAATAATTATTGGAGAATCCCGAAATCGGGATGCAATTCTGGGATGAATTCTGTGATCCACGATTCTGGGTAAATGATAGACATTCTGCGCTAGGTATTATCCCAATGACATTTCTTCGACAGAGGTATTAAAATACGAGAGATGAATGTACAGACTCACTCATAAACAAAAAATGCTTCCTCAAATCTATCAACTAATATTTTATACTTCGACTGAACAATTGATGAATGCTTTGCATAGCAAACAGTTTGGTACAGTTTCAAACTATGAACAGAATAATATTAGTGAGATTATATCCGAAAATTGTCAATTGACAACACATCATTTTCATTTGGAATCAGTTCATCTTACTCGACTCGCTCATGAATTCAAAACAACACCAACTATTGTTTCATTAGCCATTTTTGGGATAATTATTCATCGATACATGCCCAGATCCGAATCAGTTAATATTCTTGTTAAGAAACAACAACTAATTATTCCAATTCAAGACCGCAAATTTAGTACAATCATTGCATCTATTTGTTTGGACGGTAATAACAACATGTCCAATGTTACGTCTTCTACATCAAGTGTATCTCAATCATCCACTATTGTAGAGCGACCACTTATTTTATTCATTGATATAAAACCCAGTGGTAGCGACGAGACCATCTCCGAGTGCCAATTAGTTTATTCCAATGACTATTTAGATGACAAGACTGCGCACGGTATGTGCGAGGCATTTCAATGTCTTCTCAAATATCTCGACAATTTCGCAAGAACATGCGATTTCTCGTATACTGAACTTATTAGTATACCACTTACGCAGTCAAGTACAATCATTGATGGTCCCTCTGATTTATCTTTTACAACTGCAGGCAGTAGTAATACTATCTACACATATTTTCAAACTATTGCCAATCGTTATTCAGAGCATATATGTCTGCAAATGAGTGGAGTTCGTCCGCTTACATACAGCAAATGTCTCATACTTGTCGATCATTTCTCGTCTATCCTTCAGCAACAATTGGGCGTGACAAAATCAAGTATAATAGGCTTGTGGATGCATAACTCCTTCGAATATGTCATTGCTTTGTTAGCCACATTAAAATTGGGTGCTATCTTCATTCCACTTGATGTCAAACATCCACCTGAACGACTCGAGTTCATTGAGAAACAATCACACATCAATATCATTCTGACAAATAACAATAACATATCATTAAGAAAAAATGATCCCGTTTTTTCGGCGCCTAAAATACAAGTGAACATAACGGACGATGAAAAGTTAGAAACTGACAACTTAGTAAGCTAAAGAAATAAAAATTATTTTAATGATAAACCTTTTTTTTTTATTGTAGTGTATTAATGCTGATTCTTTTGAATATCAAGATGAACGCAGAAACGAAAGTGGTTATATCATTTTTACTTCCGGTTCGACTGGCAAACCAAAAGGTGTATTAATCGAAGAATTCAGTTTGTTGAATATGGCTCTCTCACAGATTCATATATTTGATGTTAAATCATCAGATATTGTTGCTCAATTTGCTTCTATTTGTTTTGATGCATCATTATCGGAAATCTTGATAGCATTATTGACTGGTGCAACACTTGTAATCCTTCGTTCACCAGAGGAACGAACAGGTTCAAAATTCATTGATACTCTCAATTTATGCTCTATTACTGTAATAACACTACCTACTAGTCTTCTTTCAGCAATCAATCCTCAAGAAGTACCAAGTATACGCATTGTCATCTCAGCAGGTGAACCATGTCCATTGGAACTCGCACGCAAATGGACTGATTGTTCGCGTCAATTTTTCAATGCCTATGGTCCAAGTGAAGCAACTGTCTGTGCAACAGTGTATAAATATGACTTAACCACAACTACACAATTAACCAAATACGGAACATTACCCATCGGTGCACCTATTCATAATGTACGTACTCGAGTGATTGACTCTCAACTCAATGATGTGCCAGTAGGTGTACCCGGCGAATTGTTACTCAGTGGCGTGGGTGTTTCACGCAAAGGTTACTTAGATAACAAAAATAATATAGTTTTCGTGACATTGAATCAAGAACGATGGTATCGCACCGGTGATTTAGTCACAACTATGGAACCCGATCATCGGATGTTTATTTACTTGGGACGCATGGATACTCAAGTGAAATTACATGGATGTCGAATCGAATTGAACGAAATCGAAGCAGTAATACTTACTTGTCCTGGTGTTGCACATTGCATTGTTGTCCTGCATCGATGTGAAAAATGTGATGATAGTCATAGTGCTTTGGCAGCATATGTTGATGGTACTGCAACGACAGATTTTATTCAAGAAACTATTATTCAAAAATTGCCGACACATATGCTACCAACATACATCGTCAGATGTTCTTCTATATTCCTTCCCATGACCCTTTCGGGCAAGGTCAATCGACAGTTACTTGCTGTCGATCAAAATATTCATTACCAACAGGCAATTACAACACGCATAACAAGTACAGAACAACAAATGTATATGCTTTGGTGTAACATACTCAAAAAACAATATGATAAGGACGCAATTGTAGACAGGAATGATTTAACATTTGCAGAATTTGGCGGCAACTCACTTACAGCTGCTCTTCTTCATAATTTACTATTAAAACATTTTTCTATCAAGGAAAATATTTATGCTCACATGTCATTGAAACAAATGGCTAATTTGTTGATGCAAAAAAACGACAAGATTGACGATATTTCTTATAGAACCATCATGGACGATTTGAACAGTGATATTATTGAGATGAATGACACAATAAACAATTCTCATTCTTATGTATCGGATCGAACACCGACCATATTACTTACAGGTGCTACAGGGTTTCTCGGCTGTTTTTTGTTCAATGAACTATTAACAATGACATCCATGAATATTGTAGTACTTGTACGGGCTTCCTCATTGGATGAAGCAAACAAGCGACTCTACTTAACTCTAATCAAGTATGATTTATTCAATGAAGTCATACAACAGGCTTTTGACAACAATGAAAGAAAACGTATTGAAATTTGCTTATGTGAAAATCTATCTCTTGCTGAAGAATCCTTCTCTCATCTCGACTTAAACAATCGATGGGATCGTATTGATGCCGTTCTTCACTGTGCAGCCGATACTAACTTTAATCTAACATATGAAAATTTGCGACAAGTCAATGTACAATTCACAAAATACTTGTTGGGACAGTGTCTTCGTCATAATTTACCCTTCTACTATGTATCTTCACTAAGTATATTCTTGTTCGCTCACAATGACGGTACATCATCACCGCCTTACATAAGAGAAACTGATCAACCTCAACTGAAATCCATTATTGGTGGTTATGGTCAGTCCAAGTATGTTGCTGACACGCTCGTTTTAAGATCATTGAATCAAGGTCTGCCAGGCGCAATTTTTCGACCCGGTCGAATTACGGGCTCCTCTCTTTCGGGTAATGGTTCAATAGAAGATGGTTTCATATTAATGTTACGCGGATGCCATCAATTAGGTGCCTATCCTAAACTGAAGTTTTCAGTTGATGTGACTCCGGTCGATTTGGTCAGCAAAGCAATCGTACGCATTATTACACGACCACAGTTATTGACAAAATCAACACCATTAATCGTTCATTTGATTAATACAAAAACAGTTTCATTCGATGAACAGTTCAAATTGTTAAACCAATTTGGCTGCTGCACGAATCAATTAGAAGGATTGTCGTACAATGAATGGTATGAACGACTCAGTCATCGAGTGTCATCTGAACAACAGCAACAATCTAATGTTTTCAATCCACTTTTACCTTTACTCCCATTTTTGCGATCTCCCTTTTGGCAACATGTTGAACAATGGCCAGTATTCGTAGGGACAAATGAGATAGAGGCTGTGATGGATATATGTCCTGAAGCTTTGTTCGAGCTTTATTGTCGCGTATGGAAACGAGCTGGCTTATTTAATTGACTCTGTCTATGGGCAGAAGTATCAGTTCATATTTAACGTGTGTTTATTCTTGAAAAATAAATCTACATCACTGACGATATATGTGAACCGGAATCCGACCAGATTCGATGTATCCACTTTGAGGATGAGGGTGAGTCGCTGGTGACAAAAGTGTCAGTCGACTAACAACATAGGATTCGTATTAACTATGTTACTACACTACTTACGAATGATCCTGATCCAACGGACAAAGTTCAAATCTATGCATCCAGTATTTTAGCTATTCTTGCAATCATATTCAATTTAGTTGGTGGTATTTCCATGGGGTCTCTTCCACGTTTACATCGATCATATCCAAAACGCTTGAAACTTTTAGAGTTTGTAGAGCATATAATTCTAAGACTTTCTGTATCAGTACTTTATTAAATATCATTAATAAATAAGGGTTTACAAAGAGGGATATTTTGTGTAAATTATGATAATTGAGGATGAGGAAGTACTACCATGGCCGGTTTCGTCCGATTTTCACGGATCTCATCAGATGGCTTAATAGTCATTTAAAGAAAATTGTAACGAAAAAGTTGATTCGTTTGCTGAATTCTTGACTATTGAGTTGACAATGAGTTTGATTTGATTGTTTACTCCAAGTATACAATCGATATTTTATTGATAAGATAAAAGTTATACGAATAGAAAGATTAACATGCGTAGAAAGAATGTAATAGTATGTGAGTCAATCACTGAACTGATCTAACTTCAATTGAACTGAAAGTTCGATTGACTCGAGGTATTTATACCTAGAGAGAGAAGAGAGAGAACATCTTGCACATATAAATCTAACAAAGAATTCATGAGAAAGGTAATGGAAATGAGATCATATAACGATAAGTCAATCTGTTGCTTCAGATTTAAACAATATAACACGATTAGCATTACAAATCTCGGTGAACGATGAACGACGTCAACTGTTCGACTGAGCCATACCATGTGTGAATGTCTTTATTTGTTCTTTTCCGCTTCATTAATTTTGCTCGTTCTGTTGTCTTGAGGTGTGAATGAACTTCTCTCTATCATTGAGTGTTTCTTTTCTTTCTTCATTAATTCATTCTGCCTCATTGATCATCTTCTTAATTCTTCGATTTGTTTGTTCTTGGCACACTAACGAAATCTGTTAATGACCAATTTCAAACCTTGAATGTATGGTTGATTCTGTTTTTGAGCAAAAAATTGATTACAAGAAATTTTTTTTCTGATTGAATGAAACAACGATTAATTAGAAATTTTGATATTTATGTTCCCTCTCGATATTTATCAATGGATTAAAAGATGACAAATTTTTTACCAAGAAAATAAAATGGTTTAAATTTATCGTAAAAAAAAGATAGAAAATATATTTAGAGAAACATAAGAATAAAAAACAAAGTGAATCTCACTTTTCACTTTTTCAAGTACACATAACACTCGGATTTAAATCCGAGGTTTTCACATTTATTTATTCGCTAAAATATCGTTTAAATCAAAGTAGGAAAAAAAATCAGGAGGTTTCGCAACTCCCTGATAGATATCTACGATGAATCATATACAGTATCTTAAAACTTCTTCTCAAATAAATTTTTAAGTGAAAGATTCTTTAGTTTTATTCTATAGTAGATATTCTATCCCCAATTTGATGATTGTAACTATATTTTTTGTTGAGAATACATTTCTTGTTAAGAATTCACGGAGGACTGTCAATGATTTGTGTGTCCAAATTCATTAAATTTTTTTTTCCAATGTTCTTACTTTATTGTGATTCAAGATGAAAATTTTCATTCAAATTAAAAAATATTGTTTTTTTTTGGCGCATGCTAATTCAGTTTTTTTTTAATCAAATCTAATGAAATATTTCATTTCGAGTAGTGAATATAATTAAAATGAGAACAACAAAAAATTTTTTTTTATTTGTGAAATTAAAATCCTATGACCATGACGGTCCTAAGGGTATAGTATAGATTTTACAATTAACATGTTGCATAAAAGAGAGAAAAACAAACATAGGCAGAGTAGAAAGATGTGTACGTCTTCTTTAGCCATTCAATGAAACATTAAAACACGATCTTCCAATGTATACATCCATTACATCAAGATAATATACGTAGTACTATAAGACTATAATCAATAGACTCACTCAAATGTATGTGTATACTTTATTTCTAAATGCTTAATGTACAAAATGTACAGAAACAAAGATTCATTTACTAGACAAACATAAAAAATATGTTAACTTTATATTTTTTGTTTGATATTGATATATTAATGACATAAAATGAAGATTAAAAAAACAGTAGTCATATTGTACAAATCACTGAGATAACTAAAAGGTATCATTATGTATCGATCATTTCAAAAAGCACCTGTCAATATATAAAAAAAACAAGGTGTACATTGCACTTACACTAGGTACACCTGCCATTAGAAACCTTGTTTCCGAGTGAGATACGTACCCTACTCAATCAGAGCTACACGTTATTGTTTTTTTTATTCATGAATTTTTGTCAAATAATTTTTGATATATACGTATATATAAGACTTCAATGTTATTATGAATTCGTTCTTTCGACCAAAATTGAATCCTATTTCGTATATTCTTTCCAGAATAATTCATAAGCTTTCGTTTTGAAAAATGACTCGATTTTCAATTTTACAAACATTGTATGTGAACCAAAGAAAATCCATTGAAGAACAAAAAGTAAAGGAAAATAAATGTTGGCGTGGAAAGTATCGATTTTTTTTAATATGGATGTTAATTGGAATATTAACAACTGGAATACCATTAATTATTTTTGTTATATTGTATATAAGACCAGAAAAAATGGTAACTTCTACTCAAGGTAAGTGTAACATATTACTTTGAAAATATCGACTGATCTTTGAAATACTTATACTTACAATACAAACCTTAGTAGAAATACATGAGTATATAGATGTATATGACATGTCAACTTTAGTGTTTTACTCAAGATTATTAGTTGAATTAAGATGAAGAGAATTATTTTAATTTAGTGTCTTCGTTAACAATGCGATGGAATCCTGTGAGTATCACTGTAGCAGGAGTGACAGGTGTATTTGGAAATGCAAGTAATAAACTGTATAGACCGTATGGAGCCACGTTAGATTATTTAAATACGTTGTATATTGCCGATCGTACGAATAATCGAATTCAAAAATATTTGATGGGTTCATCATATGGTGTAACTGTAGCAGGTCAGCCAGATGGATCAACAGGGATAACATCAGATTACTTAAAATATCCTGGTGGTTTGACCGTTAATTCAGACGGTGATATTTACATTGCAGATACTGTAAATAATCGAACTCAGTTGTGGAAAAATGGTGCATCGACAGGAACTACTGTTGCTGGAAATTCAGCTGGTAAATAAATTAAAAAAATAATTCTCACTAATCTATTGTGTTTTTTTTTCTACTAAATATTTCTTAAATTTATTGATCACTTGTTAGAATATAAAACATTTTTATACTAATACGGTAAATTATATGAGTCGTTTTGGTTAGTGAGAATAATCTATTTTTGTTAATAAAACTGTTTCGTCAAGATTTCTTATGATTATAATTGTTGTTACATTATTAATAATCTATTTCGTATTATTTTTGCAGGTAATTTTGGAAGCGCAGCTAATTTATTAAATAATCCTTTCGGTGTTGAATTAGACTCTAATACAGGTACACTCTATGTAGCAGACAATGCCAATCATCGTGTAATGGCTTATGCACCTAATACTTTATCTGGTACAATAGTAGCTGGCGGTTATGGAGTTGGAAATAATAGTAATCAATTATCAGAACCGTTTGATGTCCATTTTGATTCATTTACAAACAGTCTACTTATCAGTAATGTTCTTACTCATAATGTTGTTCGATGGGTAATAGATGCTAATCATTGGATACTTGTTGCTGGTGGTAGTGATGGTTCACCAGGAAACACAGGAGCATATCTCAATAGTCCTAGACGTTTCACACTTGATCCGATGGGTAATTTATATGTTGCTGATACATTTAATCATCGTATACAATTGTTTCTATCTGGACAAATAAATGGAATAACAATTGTAGGATCTACAGGAGTGAATGGGAATAATGCTACTCTTTTTGATAGACCTTATTCAGTAGCATTAGATACTCAACTCAATCTTTATGTAACAGATACATATAATCATCGAATACAAAAGTTTTTTCGTTATTAATATCTTTTTTTCTCTTTTCTTTTTTTTATATTTTAATCACAAAATTGATTTGATCACTATTTTTCTACTGTAAATATTTTTTTGCCATACATAAAAAAAATGTAGAAGCACTCATGCAACGCAAAGTCATCATAATCTTATGTTTCTAAAAAATATCTTTGTTGTTTATCAAATAAGGACAATTACTTTCTTATAATATGTTGTTATTAAGAGCCATTCCACGTAAGCCGCAGCCGATTTACTATAACGCTGCTCAATCGATATCGGCAGATTTGACTCATTTTTATATATGTGATAGAGGACTGAATTCTATGAATTTTGGTGAAAGCCGTTTCGAAAAATATTAAACCGCTCGGTTTTTATCGCATTTTTACTGGAAGCATTAAAAAATGCACTTTTCCGGCGGACGATTTTGAGCTTCAATTAAAACCATGAAAACACCATACGGTTTAGCTGGATTATTTTTCCATATCAAGACTATGTTGGGTTCTGTATATACTATAAGTTACAGCTTGGAATACTGTATGTTTGATATTCTACGGACCTCGAGATTCAGGAAAAAATGACTTTTCCCAGAAACTTTCACTTCTCGTATCTCCCCACAGGAGAATGAGAGAGGCCTGAAATTTTGAACATAAGTAAATCTTAGGACGGCCTAACTAGCTACCGAAGCGAAAGATTTGTGAACATCCGACAAAACATGCCGATTCCACTTGTGTACCAAAAGGAACCATGGCTGTACCATTAGAGGTATCAAAATTTTTGGTTTCCCGATATAATCTGACCCGCACTAAAGTACACTGGTTATGTCCTAGATGCCGTACTTTTGAATCAAAAGAAATGATGAATCATCAAACTGTACAAATGAGCGATTCGGAAGTTTCGTGCGAAGACGATGATGATGATGTCATGATGGTAGAACTTGTGAACAATTCTGGTACAGATGACGATGATGATGATAATGAAGAAAATAATCCTGAGATGGATAGTGGTTTTATCCATGAATCGGAAGAAAATGATCATTGTTTGCAGGATATGGATAAAAAGTCAACCAATTCTGAATTAATGGAAGACGAAGAAGATACTGTTTTATATGAAGAGAATTACCGGAAAAACAAAGTAGTAGATGAGCTTTCGTCTGTGTTCCAATTGTTAAACATAGAGCTGATCCATGATAAGTATGATTTAAATTCAATGCGAATTTTCAGAAACGACTCTTGTGTTTAGATCACCAGTATTTTCTATTCGGGTTAAAGTTGATGAAGTCTATCGAAAACTTCATCACTTGTGTGATGTACTAGAAGGACTACCTCAAGTTTCTCATGATCCAAGCATTCACAAGCATAGAATATCTGAATCCAATGAATTTTTGGATGGTTTGAAAAGGTTGTTCGACAATAGCAATACAGATGAACAAATTCGTTTGATGACAATTGCTCCGAACACATGGGGGAGGAAAAAAATTGAAAAATGGTTTGTATTTATCGTCGTTTTTCTATATTTTTCACTTGCTCAATCATTTATCGATATCGACCTCTTACATTTATTAGGTTTCGAGCAAAACCAAATCAAGCAAGACGATCGCTGGTTCTACGAAAAGAAAAAGGAATGCTAGCTTATCCTCAATGTTTACGGGGAAATATTCCTATATCTGATGATACGGTCAACACGGTATTCGAGTTTTATCGTGAGGATGGTATCAGCAGAGTTTCCTCGAATTCCAAGGACACTGTAAAAATCGAGGGACAAGCCACAGCAATTCGTTTTATGGAGGTGACTGTCTTAGATGCGTATCGAATGTTTAATGAACGATTTCCTGGAGCTATCTCAAGATCGATGTTCTACGCTCTTCGACCACGAGAAGTGAAAGTTAAAACTCCTCATGATACGTGTATGTGCATTATACACGAAAATATGGACTTGCTACTCAAAGTCCATGATTAATTCGACTCTCGTTCGATTATATCGTACTTTCTTTGTAGGGTTGGAACAAGCACTATCAGAAATACGTCGCCCTTGTTTCTCCTTCTTCTAATCATAAGATCATTATGAATGATGTTACTACTGAAATACTATGCACCAGCCCTCAAGAAAAATGTTACCTTGGCCAGTGTAACGATTGTCCTGTTGAAAACCTGATCGATATCCTCGCTCACAATCATGATATGGACTACGATGAGGAATGTATCTGGAATATTTGGAAAAAATCGAACAATAAATTCGATCTTCAACAAATAACAGGCTCAGTTGATTCTTTACTGACAGAAATGGAAGACAGATGGGATGCATTCTTATTACATGTATACTGTAATCGTCAACAACGAGACTATATTAAAAATCTGCGTGAAAAATCATCGGACAAAACATTTTTAGTTGCTAATATTGATTTTTCAATGAACTATACACTGATGCGTCAACGTGAAGTACAACAAGGATTTTTTAGTTATAATCAAGCCACCTTATTCACAATACACTTGAC
>Ga0209930_1003858_pt1 | contig 14226 bp, 20 predicted proteins | sample ThiBiot_500_biof_2_FD_183948 | JGI IMG/M metagenome (GOLD analysis project Ga0209930, IMG submission 183948) | Wastewater bioreactor microbial communities from Cape Town, South Africa - Thiocy_cont_500_biof (SPAdes) | ecosystem: Engineered > Bioreactor > Thiocyanate-remediating >... | reverse complement strand
TTGTTCGTTTGTTTTTCTAGATATAAATACTATAAATAGTGTTTCTATTTTTTAAGATACGAAATACAGAATTGTTTTGCACATTCTATTTTCTATTAGGATGTCTCTAAATTTGTTATGATAATTTGGAAAATGTTTATACCCAACTTGAATTATCAACAGTTCCGGTTTGTGCATTTAAACTAGTTACGATATTGTACACAACATGTCGTTCAGCTGAGATTACGTTTTTGTTATCATTGCTTTTGATAATAAGTGGTTCTACATCAGGAATTGGAGGCGCAGGACGGTTAGTTGTTTCTTCTTGATGACGTCTTTGTCTTCGTCGGAAAGGCAAACAGTTGCATACAGATTTTTTCGATACAATATGTTCACCCACTTTCGAAGCCATTCTGTTCATACTACGGTCATAAGGAATCTTAATTTTACCATGAAGTAAATCTTTGATCAAAGTATTATGAAGTTTAAAATTTGGTTCAGTATTAACAATGATCACATTCATTTGTTCGCCAGTAGTTTTACTTGTTGACAATATAAAGGATAATTCTTGAAATTTCTCCGTACTTTCAGCGTACGCCGACGATAGTAAGACAATAGCTACTACTGATGATTTAATGACTGGATATGAATATTCCCAAACAGTATCGTAGGTTTCAACATTTTCATAAGCAACCCAAACGGGTAGTGTTACCTTGTGACGCAATTCTTTGATAAATCCCTTGCAAAAATCTTCATCGTTCTGATCATAACTGATGTAGATCCCTGATGAAGTCGTTTGTTTTGAAGTATTAGGTGAAACAATGGGCTCAATGATGTACCAGATACGTTTAGCATCACCTGATTTTGGACGATTAGCAAGACATTTGATAACAAGACAAAATTGAGCATCTTCTACTAATTCATTCACATATTCGGCATCGGGATAAAGTGAAATTTGTAATAAAATCTTAAGTAAATAACTCACAGCCTGTTTCTCAAGGTAATCTGGTTCAGGATCAAGTGCAATTCCATACAATGAGACAAGTAATTTAACAAAATATTGAATTCGATCACTATCGAGAATTTGTTTCATAACATAAGTATTCGAAAAAGCACGATATAATAATTCTAATAATTCGGATAAATGCATTCCATTATCTGTTAATTCATCATCAGTGCTCGCTGCCTGACACCATCGATACAAATTTTGAGTTGTAGTAAGAATGAGTTCTTTGTTTTCTTCTGATTGTTCATCGTTGGTAACTAACGAAACTAATAGCATACCGAATGTTTCTTTGAGATCATCATTGTCTTGTTTATCAATCAATGGCTTGTGTTTGATTAAAGTATCAAAGACTTTATCCGTATGAAATTGTTTTAAAATTTTTTTATCACGAGATAAATTATAAATAATATTCAGTAGAGGTCTGCCGAGTGCATCGATTTGATGCATAAATCCATCAGTACGAATCCATTCAATAGTTTTTTCAGGATATTGTGTTTCGATAAACATTGGAATAAGTGGTACTTTATCAGTCAAATTCCAAAGAAAACTTAGTATACTACTTGCAATTGCTAATAGCATTTGAGATACGTTCTCATTCATTCGAATTAGGAAATTACTAATAAATACTCGAAAAGATATCATTAGAGAACTGTAATCGTTTTTAAATTCATTTCTTGATCGAAGATTGATTCGATCAAAGCAGTATTGTGTATCGTGTATGCAGTTTAATGTGATAATGCCAAGATCATAGATGTTGTTTTCTAAAGTTATTTATTGAAGCAGTTAAGTAAAACAATACATGAAATAGAAAATAATCTTACCGTAGTCTGTAATAACGTTTTCTATTAAAATTCGATTTAAACAAAAATCAAGAAAATTGTTTTTAATAAGATTTGTAAGACAAGAATTTAAGATATCGGTAAGACACACCGGTGATAAACTATCATTGTCAGCATAGATCCTCAATAGTTTACGTATTTTTATGTACATTGTTTGAAAAGGTTTACGTAGTATAATAAAATTTGATTTATCAACGGCAGCAACACGAACGATTACGTTCATAATTGAACAAATAAGTATGGCGCGTTTTTCTAAACCCATTTGTTTCAATAACGGGTCGATAGTTTCAACTATGTTTTTGAATATATCTTCTAATTCATCGACTTTCCATGTATGTTCTATGACATTTGAAGGTTGATTTAAATCAGCTGATAATTTTTCTAACGTGTCAATTTGTTCAAGAAGCGACAGATAATCGCATTTGACATTTGTATTTGATGTCGGCAAACTACTATTTGCTTCGTCGTCAGCCATCGAACGTCGTTATGATTTTTGTGACCATGAATCGAAAAAAAAGCATGCCGAAATATTTACTCAAACAACAGGCTGAAATAAAATCAAGTACTGCGTAGGTTAATGCAGAAAAAAATGTATAAGAGTATATAGAAGGAGATTATTAGTTTTTTTCTCGTTCTGTCAGCAGGCATGTCGTTTTGAGAGGTGTACACTGTTCGCTGCAAAATTATTTTTTTAGAACTGAAAATTACACGTAGGGGTGATTTTATTTGCTTGTTATGATGGATCGATTAAATTTTCAGAAACGAGTTTGCACAACTTTTATTCCAAAAGAGTAAATTTAATCGTTTTATAGAAAAATATATTTCTATCCGATCATTGTCTAGAACCGATGCGAATACTTGTGTTTGTAATTATACTCATCTAAAAGACGAACTGCCAAACACGACCGAAACATGGGACTACAATAAACATACAAGACAAGAGCCTAGTAATTTCTATGGAGCGTTACCACAATCGAATAGCTCAGTATGATGTTTTCGTAAACTGAGAGAAAATTCTATCTACTTATTCGTTCGTATTTTAGTACGTACGATGTGATGTCAAAACGGAGCCCGAACAACTCTGTTGTTTATTATTAGGCGAATGGAAATTGCCTAGACCGGGTCTTATCATGCGAATGCTCGGTGATCCAGATGTAACACCACATTCAAAAATCGAAAAAGAACTTTTGAGAGGAATTGCCGATGCTGCTATTGCATCAGGTATAGAGAAGACATAATCGTCGACTTTCATCCAAGATGATGACAAATAAAATTTCTATTTAGATGCATGGATCATGACTACGGGTTATAAAGAAGAAAGTATTGCGGAATTAGTTGGCGAAGTTATGTATACATGTCGAATCCGAAATCCTGATCTTAATTTCAGCGCAATTGCTGTTGGCAAATGGGGTAATATTCGGGAATGCCATACTCTCGATAATTCATCAAACGAGTCAGTTTGTTTTTCTATAAAATGTGTATATAGTGCTGATCAAGATTGATATATTGATATTGTAGAAGGAAAGGCCAAGGACAATATAAATTAGAACGAAATCATACGCATTACATTTTCTTCGACGATGGTACATGTTATTCATTAGATACAGGCGAATTCACCTCTAATCTCGCTCGACAATTATCGTGTGGATCACGACGACAAAGTTCGTATTCACGTTCTTATGTTCGTAGATTTAATATTCGATTTGAATTTAGTACCATTGATTAATGTTCTCGTTGGTGGTACTCTACATTCGCTACCGTCATTTTGTATTGATCTAGAACGGTCGATTCCTGTTGTTATTGTTGACGTGCGAGAAAAAAAACTAGAAAAAAAAAGAAAATCTACTGTACTATATTCTTATGTAGGGATGCGGACCATTTGGCGATCTTATATGCAAATATTTGAAATTAACTGAAAGTAAAAGAAAATAAGAATTGTTTTTTATACGCGGTCAAATTGACTTTTTGGTTTATTTTCAAGGTTTTTACAAAGAATCAAAAACAACGACAACAACAACAACAACAACAACAATTGATGAAGATGATGATGATGATGATGATACTGAGAGTGAAGAAGACGACGACGATGAAGAAGATGATGGTTTGAGTCTTCTGAATTGTTCTCAAGCGTAAGACTACACACAAAAAATAATCTGTTACTAATAAATATTCTGCAACTATAGATTAAAAGATGCTTTAAGTCCACTTGACGAACATCGTAAGAGTTTTATTGAAGATGTCAAACAACTCTATAAGATTATGAGAGAACAACAATACGAAGCCCAAGGCAAACGAGAACCTATTGGTGATCTATTCAGTTTAAATGAAGAAAAAGATTTTCGACGATGTTTACATCAAATTGCCAGTTGTTTGACTGATCCATTTCGAAAGAATATTCATGTATTCAATATAAATTCATCGACATCATTGAAAGAAACAATTTATACGGCATTTATTCAAGGTAAATGTTTTGTTTTGCCAAGCATTGAGAATCTCGACTGATTTTAGCACGAGAAAAACTGCTCGAATCAAAGAAAATGGTCGTGAAAGCTGTTGATGAAAAAGAACATTTAGCTCTTTATTGGGGCATTGACAATATGAAAGAAAATCAGTCGTCTTTTAAGATTTGGAATGATCCTACGAAAGTAAATCTATTATTGTTTTGTTTATTCGATGAAATTGAAATAGTTATCATTTGTAGGCCAAACAAAATCGATTATTTCTTATCGAAGCTTTGAGCAAAAATTTGTTGCCATTCGTAGCAAATTTTGTTAAACTCGATGTTGATTTCAGTATTTTATTTGGTCCAACTGTATCATCATCGACAGTAAACGATAAACGTTGGTCTCCTAAACATCAGTACTTACAACAATTATATTCTGATATGATGCGACCTAATGTAAGATTTATTTTCTGATATTGCAATGTTTATATTTTCTTGTATTTAGTCAGATCCATTGTATCTACTCGATAAGATCAGTTCTTCGAAAATTGATTTTACTGAAGAAAAACATATAGCATATATTTTGGAAAAACTTGTCGGTGATTTCATGCATCCATTCTATCAAGATCATTCGAAAGTACGAGCTGGAACACTGACAGATACCGAACAAAATACGAATCAAAATAAAATAAGTATTGAATGCATTTATCGAGATATATTTCTTTGGTGTGTATTAACATATCGACTTGATATGGCGAAGATCTTTCTCAGTCAAATGACAACTCGTATTTGTTCAGCATTGATTGCATCGAAAATTCTCAAAGCATTCATTGTCTATGCGCCCGATCAAGCTGCTCGAGAAGAATTAAATAAGAAAGCAGATGAATTTCAAACATATGCCATTGATTTTGTACATTGTACTTATGAAAATGATAAACATCTTGCATGTGAATTAGTTATGAGACAGATCGATGTTTATGGAGGTGTCACATGTCTTCAAATGGCTTTTGTTGCAGATAATAAACGATTTTTATATGAAGATACATGTCATGCATTATTAACAAATATTTGGTATGATAAAGTCGATCCTGTACAAGAACAAAATAAACTTATTCTCAATTTATTTACATTGGGCATTTCACAATTTTTTATATCAATGTACGAGCGATATTATTATAATAATTATTCTAAATTAAAACATAAACAACAGGTTTTTTTTTTAAATTCGAATTCAATTTTACATTAATTCATTTCGTTTTGTTTAGGTAATCACTTCGGCATATCCAAAACGACAGTACGTAAATCCATTGAACTTCTGATATCTAACTGTCATTGTTCTAAAGATTAAAAAAATATGGCATCGACTATACAGATGATTATGATAATCAAGCGACATTATTTCAAAATTTCTTTCATTTTCATAATCGACCAATTGTCAAATATTCTTATTCATTTGTAAATTCATTCTTTCATTCTCATCAATAATAATATTACTTTTCCATAGATTGGTTACATTCTTTTCTTATTTTTCTTCAGCTATTATATGTTATTTTCATTCAATCCACTTACAAAATCGAAGTCAAGCATGCATTGGACCGAGATCTTAACGATTATTACAGTGACAACAATGCTTTTCGAAGAATTTCGACAGGTGAAAGTTTAATTCTAAGTGTAATGTAACCATATATTTGTTTAGGTGCTCTCACAAGAGAGTCGATCAATCCGAGGCAAAATTCGTTCTTATTTCGACTTGAAAAATCGAATATCAAATCTAGTTTTGGTTCTACCATCTTATCTACTATTTTACATTGGATTGATCTTTCGTTTTACACAAAAAACAGATGAAGATTTCTCAATTCCTAGGTATAATTCATTTTAATTGAGTTCACGAGCCTTGAATTATTTCAATAGAGTAATTATGGCTATTGATTTGGAATTGTGGTTTATTCGTTCGATTCTATTCATTGGTATAGCACCGGAATTAGGTCCAAAAATTGTTATGATACGAAAAATGGTATAACTAATAAATTCGTTGATTATAGAAATCTTCTTTTTTTGTGTGTGCGTAGACAAATGATCTTTTATTATTTATTGTCATTATTGTCGTTTTTATTTGCGGTTATGGCATCTCATCGAGATCGATGACAGCCTACGGAACATTGGAATTCAGTGGTCGAAATTTTTTTCGTAATATTATCTATCCAGTCTATTATTTTGTTCATGGTAGTATCGATAATGAACGATCAAATTTAGAAAGTATATAAAGATATTTTGCTGACAACAAATGTTTTCAATTTGAACACTTGTTGTAGCTAAACCAGATGACAGTATGATCGAAGTTACACAAGTCGTATTTGCACTTCACATGCTTTTCGTCAATATACTTTTGATGAATTTGCTAATTGCTTTATTCGGGTAATAGAGAAATCGACATTTTATCTTGAATTTTCTGATTTAGTTTTACGGTGAATGATATTCAAACACAAGCACATTGCGTTTGGGCTTATGATCGTTGTGATATCATTCGTATTTATCATGATCGACCACCATTATTTCCTCCATTTACATTCTTATTTTCAATTATTCGTTGGTTTTATCGATACTACGGATATTTATCAACGAAAGATAAAACTCATGAGACGTTATTTCCATGTTTCAGTAAGATATCGGTTTTTCTTCTTCGACGTATTTATTTTTTTTTTCTGATAATCAGAAATGATTCCCATGGATAAGAATGTTGATCGTATATGGTCGGATTTCGAACGATATTCAACAAATGCATACATTCGACAATTACTCGATGATCAAGGTATTGGAAATTCAAATGTATTAAAATCTGGTGACGAGTAATTCAATTCAATTTGTTGAGAGAATTTTTGTTTTTCTAAAAAAACAAGATTTTTATGTAGATTTGCATCATCGTCAGGTGATAATGCTGAGTGGAAGTTTGTTAAATCGCTTTTCAAAGATCTGAGAGATTCGATTGACGAATCATTAACTGAAAACTACGAAGAAATAGAAACAATAAATACGAAGATAGAAAAAATTGAGACACGGTTCGAACAAATCGAAACGAACTTAAATCGATTGTCGACCGAAAGAGAACAGGTCTCTACGCAAGTTTTCTTTTTATTATTGATTTCCAATTTAATCATGAACAATAAATAGCTCAAAACATCATTGAATTGGATTATGACAACGATGGTCGATGCTAAAATGACTGATACTCAACCACCACTCATTTCAAACACAGCCAGTCAAAGTTGCTATTTATATTGAAAAAATTTCTTTTATTATTATAATATTCTTTTATTTTAGGATTAGGAACGACAACACTCAGAAAAACAAAACGTACAAGCAAATCCGAAACTCAAACTCAACTGCTTCAACAAACGACTAAAGATGATTGATAGACTTACACATACTTTTCTTTTTCTTCTATACGTGATATATTTTGAGTAGATAATAGCTTAATTGATGAAGTAGAAATAAAAATTCTTTTTCTGATATAATTAAACACTTGAAAAATACGATATCTATATAAATGACACGACATTTTTTTCATATTTATTTCAAAAATGTTACTATTACAAACAATCTATTTGTTCTTTTTCGTTGCGACTTCAATCGATGGTCTCTATCAATCAACAATTAGCATTAGTTCAACAGGTTTCGAATATCAACCTAGCGATGACGTTCAGTTGATTTTATCAGTGACAATTTCAACACAAAAACTCTGTGTACAACAATGCCATTTCATATCATCATGTCGACTATTTGACTATGATTCCGTTTCACAACGATGTCGTTTATTTGAAGGTGATTTAACAACAGGATCAATCGTATCTTCATCATCGTCGTCATCAATAGTTGGAATCGAAAATATCACTTCAGACCTTTATTCATCCATTCACAATCAATCCTGTTCGTCTTGTATTCATGATCGATATCAAATTTGTTCAGTAGATACAAATTCATGTCAATGTCCACCACATAATTACTTATTGGAATGGATTGATTTGTGCATTAAAACTATTTGAAAATCAAACATGTTCTGGTAATGATGTCTGTCGAGATGATCTAAATCTTAGTTGTGCAATGAGTTGTTACGGAGACTATCTAACTTGTCAACAAACAGACAGTAACATTCATCTTGTAAATTTAAGTTTAGAAAAGAAAGTTTTCTATATGTTTAGATGCAACCTGTAATATCCGATTCGGTGTAACGGTAGCTGGTGATTGTAATGGTAACACAAGTATATTAGATGCTCCAGGAGATGTAGCACTAGATTTAAATAATACTTTATACGTCGCAAATACTAACAATAGATTGCTGATATTTCCACTTAATAATCTTACGGGTCAAACACTTCAAACGTTCAGTAGTCGGCCGTGCTATATCTATTTTGACCAAAGAACATTAAACTTTTACATTAGTTTCATCAATCAAGGTAGAGTTTACATTCGACCAGCAAACAAAACTATACCTCCAAACGGAATTAATTATAATAATTGTTCATTAAACGGGATTTGGACACCAACTATAATGGTTGTTGATAGCAATGGAACTGTTTATATATCAAGTTACAATTGTAATTTCGTTACAAAATGGTTACCAGATGCTACTACTGGCATTCTTGTTGCTGGCTCACCAACAGGTAGTTATGGCTCAACTAGCACAACATTATACATTCCATATGGCCTTGCATTAGATGAAATCAATGGGTATTTATATGCAGCAGATCGATATAATAGTCGTATTCAAAGATTTAACTTAAATGGTTCAAATATTGGCACGACAATTCTTGGATCTGCAGGTGTGGGCACAAATGCTAATCAACTCAATTTACCAACCGATATCTATTTATCAAAAATCGATGGTTCGCATTGTATATTTGTGATAATAATAACAATCGCATTCAAAAATTATTAAAAAACCAAACATCTGCAATTACAGTTGCTGGTAGTTCCAATGGAACAGCGGGCATTGCACCTTATCTCCTGAATCGACCGTATGGATTTACATTTGATTATCAAGAAAAATATTTATACGTATCAGACAATGTCAACGTCCGTATTCAGCGATTTTCATTAGAATAAAAGCCTCTATTATATACTTATGTTTCTGTCGTCAAGAAAAACAGTCTAATGATTGTTGAAGAACTATCAAATTCTTTTTTCCATATATATATATATATCAGAAGAATCAAAAACCTTTTCTCTAATAGTCATAAAATACTCGAAACGTTTGTTTTGTATCACCTAGGAATTTCATTTGAAAAATAAATTTATATAATTGCAGGTACTATCATTTTGAACTCATTTATGAAAAAAATGTTAAGAAAAAGTACATAAGAGAATTCACCGAAGTTTTTTCTCCTGAAACACACAGTCATAACGTAACTTGTAGTTGGTATGCGTAACATATTTTATATTTCAATAGAGTTAGAGAGAGAATCATACTTCGCTGGATTTTTTAACTATTATAAATTTTAGTAATGTCTACACTAGTTAGTTCTCGACTATAAACTGGAAAATCATCAATATCACCATCCAATGGTCCTGTTGATTGATGACCAGCTTCAGTTCCACTACAAACATCCATACCATTGCTTGAAACATGTACAATTGTACGATTTTGTGCTAAGACCAAGTGCTGTCAGACTGGATATTTGAAAATAAGATGAACCAGTAAAAGAAATGAATTCCGGCCCGTATCTGCATAAGGTGTAGTTATATCGAAAAACTTACATTAAAAAAAATTCAGCCCTTTAAAATCTAACACCACAAGAATACTACCAATTGTAATGCTACCTGTCGTGGGAGTGATTCCACCTGAAGTTGAACAGTTAGCGTCAACTATACCATTGTAATATATTCTTTGTGTAAGTGTAGTTATATCGAAAACAAATGCAATATGTACCCATTCATTTACAGGAACAGATAAACTACCGAAACAATCATCATGAAAAAAATCCATAAAGATACAGCAGAGGGACAAAGACCAAGAATACTATGATCAATAGCATTTACATATTCAGTTACTTTCAACCAAAATTCGATAGTAAAACTATTGCCAGCTAACGGAATATGAGGTGCAGTGAATGATTGATTACGACTTGCGTTGAAAAATATAGCTTGATTGACATAACCATCTTTAGTGCATACTAGTTTGTTAGATGGTACTGCATCATAGTTTCATCCAGTAGCCATTTTGCTATTCGATCTGAATTAAAAATTCGTGTTTTATTGTCACATAAACAACTGCAATTATTTGGAGTTAAAATTGTAGCTATACAAAACGAGATATGAAAAGATTCGAATTATTAATTAAATTTACTAGTTGACGTTGTTGTTGTACCTAATAAATTCATTTACTATGTCAATCATCACTGAAAATAAAAATCGAGAATAAGAAGTTAATCAATATTATAATTCAAGTGATTTAATTATTTATAACACAGAGCAAAGTTTATTTTGTTTGTATTGACGGAGTGGTTCCTCACTGATATGAATTAATACTCCAGAATTAGATCGAGACTATTGAGACATGCAAGTATTTTATTATCGTATATCCTAATCACAACTACTTTTAACAGAAGGTAAGCTGTTCTTTCTCGGTTGAATACTCGCCTGAATCGTTAAAATAGGACGTCTTTATTCTAGTGTACAAATATAAGTCTACTTCAATCAATCAATTTTTCAAAAGTATTTATTTATACAAAATTAATGTACATTTTTTTCCGAAAAATCAGTTAATGCTTATGATGTGCAGCTCCACCACCAACACGACCATCTCCATTCAAATCCATATGTGTCATTTGTTCTGCTTTGCCGATGATACCTATTGATTACAAACATTTTTCTTTATTATAAACAAAAAGAAGTTTATTTACCTGCACCTCCTGCATGTGGACGTCCACCAATATGTCCATCATGATTAATATCACAATGTGTAGCTTTTTCAGCTTGACCCATCATACCACCTCCACCAATATGACCATCTCGATTGATGTCCATACCGGTTTTTTCTTCAATTTTGTTTGTAACGAAATCTAAAGAGAAATTCATAATGAATAACAACGGTTTAATAAGTAAATCGTACTCATTTTGTTTTGTATTTGTTGAATGAAGAAAGTGACTTTTTTCCTCCTGTATTTATACAAAGAAATTTAAGCAACGTAAAAAACCGTCACGTGTTGTCACCAACAGAGTTCACAGAGGACGGCGGCATATAAAATTACACTTTTTTCTTCTTTTTCCTTCTATTTTTAGACAAAGTTTATCGAGTAAAAATCAATCAAATTTCTTTTTCTTATGCATTGCATTGCCGGACTATTGTGTTTGACCGATATAAATATGACAAAGATGAGCTGTTTATCTTCATTATATCATGAATCAATACATTGTTTTTCTTAGTTTCATTGCTATTGCCTTATTCTCTACTATTCAAAGTTATTCTGGCGAAGGAACATATTTTATTCGTAAGTGAATAAATTTTGATTTGTTTTTTTTTTCTACGTACATTAATTTGAATTACGTATAGCTGGACTGGGCGCATGTGGAGGTTATCATGATGAAAGTGATCTTATTGTTGGTTTGGCGGCTCCTGATTTCGATCAATATACGCCGAGAAAGAATCCGAATAAGAATAAACTCTGTGGTCGACGTATTTTAGTCGCAGGTACTCTTGGTTCAGTGACTGTTGAAGTCGTCGATCGATGTCCGACTTGTCAAAGTGTAAGTCGTTTTCGAGTCGAGCATTCAATGTATACATTCTTGTTTTGTTTTTAGGGTGATTTAAATTTAAGTCCAGCAGCGTTCAGTCAAATTGGAGATAAAAATGACGGGCGTATTCCAATCACATGGGAATTTGCTTAGAAAAATCAATTTGTTTTGTTTTGTTCATAATAAATAAATAAATTGTTAATATCTATTCAGGTATTTTTTTGTTGTCATGACTCATGCGAAAGCAACAAGGTGTCCTCCTACGGATAATTAGTTTATTCGTTCTGTTTAGTATAGTGGGGAACGCGCAACCTACGTACAGGTAGGTGTACTTTGATTAGTGGGACTTACCATCACGTATAGTAATAGTATAAATATGAGATTGTCAGTGCAGAGAAGATACGTTTTTTTTTTAAATGGTTCAATATTTAACTATTATCGGTTTTGTTTGTCTTGTTATTATTGGTTCGATTCACGCACAATATGGTGATTCTCCAATAATAAGACAACGACGATTATTAAATCAGTACATGCGTGGACATGTAATTAACTCTCGATCAACCAATTGTCCTGAAGGCATGTGTCTATCGCAATGGGGCTATTGTGGCACGACTGATGACTATTGTGGTGAAGGTTGTCAAGGTGGACCATGCCGAGGCGGTGGTAATCCACAACCACCACCAACAGGCAGTGGTGATCGACAGGGCCAAGGAACTTATTATGATCGTAAGTAGAAAGACTTTTTTCAATGAAATATACTAAGAATTAAATTTTAATTAGCTGGACTTGGTGCATGTGGAATCTACAGTAATGGTGGTGAACTTGTTGCTGCTATGGCTGCACCTGATTTTGATCCTCAAACACCAAATGGAAATCCAAATAATAACAATCTTTGTGGACGATCAATTGCAGTCAACGGTCCTCGAGGTTCCGTCACTGTTCGAGTTGTTGATCGTTGTCCTGTTTGTCAAAGCGTAAGTATATTAAACATGTTTTTTTTCTCATCGATTACGTGATTTCTTTCCGTAGGGTGATCTCGATTTAAGTCCAGCTGCATTCAATCAGATCGGTGATCCAAATCAAGGACGTATTCCAATCAACTGGCGTTTTGTTTAAATCAAACTCTTTCTATTCTATATACCGAAAGAAAGTTTTCGACTACAATGTGTACATCTTTTTCTTTTGAAATAAATGTTGTTCTCTATCACATCTCTCTCTCTCCTTCGTTCTTTCTGCACATAAGATTGTATATATACACGTGCATATACATATTTGTCTTTATAATCATGAATCTTAACACAATTTCAATTCTTACAATCGTCATCGTTTGTATCAGCATAATATTGGTCGATGGAAACATGGGAAAACGACAAATTCAACGAAAGAATCACGGAAGTAATTGTCCGCCTGGTGAATGTTTATCGAAGTATGGTCATTGTGGTGCATCAGCTGAACATTGTGGTAAAGGTTGTCGAGCTGGAGCATGTTACTATGATCCGTCAGATAATCTAGCTGGTGATGATATTTGTGCACCTGGTGAATGTTTATCACAGTATGGTTATTGCGGTAGAACGGAGAAACATTGTGGTGAAGGTTGTAAAGGTGGTCCATGCGGTTCAGTTGTGTCAAGTTCTGAAGATGATACAGGTAAACATCGTAGATACAAACGTGGTCCAACATGTGGACATAACGAATGTTTATCGAAGTCTGGTCATTGTGGAATAGGTGATAAATATTGTGGTGATGGTTGTGAGAATGGACCCTGCTTTGAATAATTAATATCTCAATCTGTATATGTATCTAACAATTCAATAAATAAAATTTTTGACATATATTCGAGTTTTTTTTTCATGTTCATCGACGAAGACTGTAAGGACATATCTTGAGGTCAAATCACGCGTGATTACGTCATTTTTCACTCTTTCTTTGTCAACGTGTCGTATATATACGCGTGTATGTATATAGATTTGTTTTATAGCCATGAATCTTAACACAATTCTTATTGTTTGTATCAGTATAATGATTATCGATGGAAAGTCAAATGAATTAACATCATCGTCGATGAGAAAACGACAATATCATTTTAGAAAAACAGGTGCTTATTGTTCACCAAAAGAATGTTTATCAAAGTATGGTTCTTGTGGTAAAACTGAGGAACATTGTGGGAAAGGTTGTCTCGGTGGACCGTGCTGGAAAGATTTTGGTTATAGTTCTAGTGAAGATGTTGGATT
>Ga0209930_1003855_pt1 | contig 14234 bp, 12 predicted proteins | sample ThiBiot_500_biof_2_FD_183948 | JGI IMG/M metagenome (GOLD analysis project Ga0209930, IMG submission 183948) | Wastewater bioreactor microbial communities from Cape Town, South Africa - Thiocy_cont_500_biof (SPAdes) | ecosystem: Engineered > Bioreactor > Thiocyanate-remediating >... | reverse complement strand
GATTTCACCCGTGGACGAAAGGTTCGAGGCCGGAGAGGCGCAGGCGCGGTTCCAGTTTCGTCGGCGTCCGCGGCTTGTAGTTCTTTGCGTGGCTGGCGATGTGCGAGATGTGATCGGGCGTCGAGCCACAGCAGCCGCCGATGACGTTGATCAGACCGTCGGCAAGCCAGGGTTCGACCTTGCAGGCCATTTCATCCGGCGTTTCGTCGTATTCGCCCATCGCATTCGGCAATCCGGCGTTCGGATAGGCCGAGATGCGGACATCGGCAACGTGGCACAACTCGGCGATGTAGGGGCGCATCAGCTCGGCGCCGAGCGCACAATTCAAGCCGATTGAAAACGGCTTCAAGTGCCGCATCGAGTACCAGAAGGCTTCCGCCGTCTGGCCCGACAGCGTGCGTCCCGAGCGATCGGTGATCGTGCCCGAAATCATGATCGGCAGCTCGAGATCTTTTTCCTCGAACACCTCGAGCGTCGCGAAACCCGCAGCCTTGGCGTTCAAAGTATCAAAGATCGTTTCGATCAGAATGATGTCGGCGCCGCCGTCGATCAACCCGCGCACCTGTTCTTTGTACGCGTCGCGCAGTTCGTCGAAATTGACGTTGCGAAAACCAGGATCGTTGACTTGAGGAGAAATCGACGCCGTACGATTGGTCGGGCCGACGGCTCCGGCAACGAAGCGTGGTTTCTCCGGCGTTCTGGCGGTCGCGGCGTCGGCGGCGCTGCGTGCGAGCTTCGCGGCCGCGACGTTGATCTCATAGCCGAGCTCGTCCATGTGATAGTCGGCGAGCGAGATGCGCTGCGCGTTGAACGTGTTCGTCTCAATGATATCCGCGCCGGCGTCGAGGTATTCGGCGTGAATGCCTTCGATGACTTTCGGCTGCGTCAGGACGAGCAGATCGTTATTGCCCTTGACGTCCTTGGAATGATCCGCGAAGCGCTCGCCGCGATAGTGTTCTTCGCCGAGCTTGTGGCGTTGAATCATCGTGCCCATCGCGCCGTCGATGATCAGGATGCGTTCGCTCGCGGCCTTTTCCAGCGCTGCCCAACTCGGCTTACGTCTCATCTCATGCCTCGCATTCAGTGTGTTCGGTTACGCCGCGTTGGCGCTGGCATCCGTTCTCGCAGACCTCAAGCCCAACAGGTGGCAGATGGCGTAAACGAGGTCGGCGCGGTTCAATGTGTAGAAGTGGAATTTCTTGATGCCTTCGTCGACGAGGTCCATCACCTGCTCGGTCGCTGCCGCCGCCGCCACCAGGTGCGTCGTCGCCGGGTCGTCTTCCAGGCCTTCGAAGCGGCGCGCCAGCCATGACGGCACAGTCGCACCGGCGCGCTTTGCGAAGCCCGACACCTGCTTGAAATTGTGGATCGGCACGATGCCGGGCGAGATTGGCACCCAGATACCGGCCGCCCGCGCACGTTCGAGGTAGCGCAGGAAATGCGCATTATCGAAACCGAACTGCGTGATGATGCGATCGGCGCCTGCATCGACCTTGGCTTTCAGATTTTCGATATCGGCTTCGACCGACGGGCTTTCCGGATGCGTCTCTGGATAGCCCGCAACCGAAATCTCGAAGTTCGCGATCTTCTTCAGTCCGGCGACGAGATCTGCGGCGTTCGTATATCCGCCCGGATGCGGCTCGTACTTCGTGCCTGCGCCTTGAGCCGGATCGCCGCGCAACGCCACGATATGGCGAACGCCGGCTTCCCAGTATGCTCTGGCGACAGCGTCGACTTCTTCCTTCGAGGCATCGACGCAAGTCAGATGCGCGGCGGGCTTCAGATCGGTTTCACGAAGAAGACGCGTGACGGTCGCGTGCGTGCGTTCGCGCGTCGAGCCGCCTGCTCCGTAGGTGACGGACACGAACTCGGGGCGCAGCGGCGCAAGACGCGAGATCGACGACCAAAGGGTTTCCTCCATCTTCTCGGTCTTAGGAGGAAAGAATTCGAAGCTGACGACGATGTCGCCGGAGCCGAGAAGCTTGCTTTTGCGTTCGTTGCCCTGCGCCATCACCGAGCCTCCTCAAGAGTGCCGGTGGCCGCGGCATCTCTGTTCGTATTGCCTTTGAAGTCCCTCGGCCGCTCCGCAAGCCAAAGCGTAACCGTCAAGATTTCCTCGCTGCCTCCCGGCTTGCGGGTCAGATCGCGCACCATGCGCGGAACGAGACCGGCATCCTTCAGCCAGCCGCTGATCTGGTCGTGCGAAAAACCAAGACGCTCGTGCGCTTCTTCTGTGCGCAGGAATTCCAATTCGTGCGGCGCGAAATCGACGATCAGCAGCTTGCCGCCGGGCGCCAGAACGCGCGCCGCCTCGCGGATCGCGAGCGACGGATCGGACAAAAAGTGCAGGATCTGATGCATCACGATGGCGTCGGCCTGGCGGTCGGCGATCGACAGCGCATAGATGTCGCCGTGCCGGACTTGCGCGCGGGTGCAGCCATCCGTGTTCAGCTTGGCGCGCGCGTACGCCAGCATCGCCTGATTGACGTCGATGCCGAGCCCGCGCTCGAAGCGATCGGAAAACAATTCAAGCGCGCGGCCGGTGCCCGTTCCGAGATCGAGCAGGAAGCGAAACGGTCCGCTGCCCATCGCTTCGCGCATCGCGGCTTCGACTTCGCGTTCCGCGACGTGCAGAGTGCGGATGCGGTCCCAATCGGCGGCGTGCTTTTCGAAGAAGGCTTGGGCGGACGCCTCGCGCTCGCGCTTCAAAGCATCGGCCCGTTCGCGATCGAGGCGAACCGCCGCCTCGGACGGGTCGACGTCGGCCACGAGGCGCAATGCCAGACGGCCGCCGGGCTGGCGGTCCGAAATGTGGAAATAGACCCAGCTGCCCTCGCGGAAGCGTTCGATCAGTCCGGCCTCGAACAGCAGCTTCAGGTGGCGGCTGATGCGCGGCTGGCTTTGCCCGAGGACCAGCGTCAGATCCTTGACGTTCAGCTCCCCGCCCGCGAGCAGCAGAAGAATGCGCAGGCGCGTCGGCTCGGCCGCTGCTTTCAGCGCCGTCACGAGATCCGATGTTTTGAGTTCCGCCGTCGGCATGGCGGGAAACATATAAACATATGTTTATGTGTCAAGCTCTCTTTGGACCTATCAAAACCTCGGACAGTCCTTAACCACGTTTTAGCAAGCGTCCGCATACCGTTCTCCAAGCGCCGGTGCGGCGTGGAAGCGGTGATGTAGATGCAGCAACAATCTCCTGAGTTCGTGGTGATTTCCGGCGCGATGTACCAGCTGCCGATCACTCTGCGACGCAGCGAGCCCAAGATCGCGAAGCTGCCCGGCTTGCTTCTGATGGCTACGCTTGCGGCGCTGATCGTCCTCCCGCAAATCGGTCTCGCCGTGTACGCCGTCGCGTCGCCGGAGCTCCGCGCCGTGCTCGTGGCCAATCCGATCGCGGCCGTCGAGCTTGCGATCGCTCTCGTTTTCTGGGCGGCTCTCGTCTGCTGGCCGCTGCGCAACATCGTCATCGCCATGGCGTCCGACCGCATCATCGACATTCGCAACGGCGACGTCATGGTCGTCGACAGAACGCCGTTCTCGACGCTGGGCTGGCGGATGCCGCTTTCGACCTATGCGGGCGTTTCGGTGAAAATCCGGACATCGCTTTCCAGCGTCGTGCGCGACGTCATTCTGGTCCACCCCGATGCGAGCCGCAGCGTCACGCTGGCGACGGCGGAACAGATCGGACAGGGCGAAATTCTCGAGCTTTGCCGCATCCTTGGACTGCCTTTGCTACGGACGGATGCGGCGACAGGAGTGAACGGGCCATCGGGCGGCCACAAATTCGACGCTGATCTTGCACCGGCCGGAGCGTAATCGGGCATCGTTTTGACGAGATTGTTGCTTCTCTACCGCGGTAGGTCTGGTTTGTGCGAGCAGACAGATGGCGGCACATCCCTTTCGGGCTGACTTGAGAAGAGAGAACTGGTAAGGGGCGACTATGCGAGGGTTAGACACGCAGATGACAATTTGGACGCGGACGCGCTCCGCCTGCTGGCTAATTGCCATGATGGTCTGCGTCGCGGCGCTGACGACAACGAATGCACGCGCGGAATCGCCCGCAGCCTATATGCAGGGCGTCCAAAACGAACTGCTGGCCGCGCAACGCACCGGCGGCGTCGTGGCCTTCAGCGACGTTCTGCGCAAGCACATGGACGTACCCAACATCGGTTTGACGGCGCTTGGACCGCATGCGCGCACGCTGCCGAAGGCCGAGCGTCCGAGCTATTACAATGGCATGATCAACTTCATCGCCAAATACGCGGCGAAAACGGCTCCGGAATATCCGGTGGCGAGCGCTGTCGTCGTCGGCCAGGGTCCTGGCGATGCTGGCGGTACGAACGTCGACGCGCGCATCACACTGCGTTCCGGTGCGACTTACGACATCCGCTGGCTCGTGATGAAGTCGGGCTCCGGGTACAAGGTGCGCGACGCGCAGGTCGTCGGCTTCTGGATGACGTCGTTCCTCGACGATCTTTTCCAGAACTACATCACCGAGAACGGCAATAATCCCCGCGCGCTGGTGCTGGCTCTCAGCCGCTAAGCGCGATGAAATCATAGAATCGCACAACCGGCGGGCAGACGATTCCCGCTGGTTGTGCTTTTTGTGCACGCATCGAGGATATTTTTCACCGTCCCCGATGTGCCTCTTAATCTCGCTCGCATTGGCTCTTATGTGGATCGGATGCGCGCAGCATGTCGATGGCGGCACGCATGTCCGCGCCTACGTTCCCATTCGCGGTAATCTCATTGACACCGCTGTTCGCCTGCGGGCGCTAGCGATGCTATCGGCGTGTGATGTCCGGCACGTGGGATGCCGGTCAGGTTGAAGCTGGCTTGCAACATGAAGCAAGGCCGCGAAGCAGGTAAGGAGGCCGTCTTGTTCTCGGCGAAAACGTATTCTCTGGCGAGCGCTTCGTTCGCTGCCGCCATGCTGGTGCTCGGAACTTCACCGGGATATTCCGCGACGAACGATAGGATCGTTCTCGCGCAGCAGGCCGAGCCGGCTGACGCTGCACAAGCGGAACAGACCCTCTCCGCAAACGAGGAAACCGCGCAGGCCCCTGAGGCGGACGCGCCTGCGGACGGCCAGAGCGCGCCGGCACCGGAAGGCGGCGATACCGCGGCTCCAGCGCCGGAACCCGAAGCTCCCGCTGCTCCTGCCGACGCTACCGAGGCCCCTGCTCCCGAAGGCGCTGCTCAGGAACCTGCCCCGGAAGCTCCGGCAGCCGAAGCCGCTCCGGATGCCGCGGGTGCTGCGAGTTCGTCCATCGAAGCCAGCCAGCTCAAAATCGGCCAGGCCGTTCTCGGCTCGGACGGCGCGAAGATCGGCGAGATCAACGGCGTGAAGTCGGATACCTCCGGCAAGGTGCAGGAGATTCTGGTCACGGCCGGAACGCCCGCCGGCATGAACGCGCAGGTCTATGCCATTGGCGGCGACAAGATCACCGAGGTTTCCGACGGCGTGAAGCTGTCGATCAGTTCGGAGGAAGCCAAGCAGTTGCCGATCGTCGACAAAAGCAACGGCTAAGCTCCCTACACTGCCTGTTTTTTAAGCCGCGCTTTCAGGAAAGTGCGGCTTTTTTCATGGCGGTTTATCCAAACCGCCGGTCCCCACTTGGCGAATGCCGGTTGAGTCCATTACCCAAGTTCCCGCACGCGATGAAACTCCGCGCAGCCGGGAGAGAAATTCATGACGCCGAGAATGAGCCGCTATGCGGCCGCAGTATTCGCAATTGTCGGAATGGCGATGCTTTTACCGGCTCCGTCCGGATGGGCGGACGAGGCGCTCGACACCAGCAAGCTGCCGCGCGTATCCGGCGGCAAGGAAATCTACGCAAGTCCGCTGTCGACGATTTTCACCGCGCCGTCGTCCGTTGCCGACACGGCCACCGAGACGCTCAAGGTCTTGAGCGCCGATGGCTGGCAGCAATACGGCCGCGTCTCTGCGAGCGAGCAGGCAAATCCCGACATGGTGCTCGCCTCGCTCAAGAAAGGCGCGCAGGGACTTTCGGTTTTCATCAATGCGGCACCCGCGCAGAACAACGCGACCAGCGTCACCTATTCCGGCGTGCCCCTGGAGCACGACCTGCCGTTTCCGAAAAACGCGACCGAAATCAAATTCGATGCTGATCGCCCGCATCTCAAATGCATGACGCCGGACACCGTCGAAGCCACGTCCGATTTTTTCAGAACGGAGTTGATCGCGCGCGGCTGGTCACCGTGGTCGAAGGAGGACTCGGCCAAAGCCGCGTATGCCGACAAGAAAACCGAGAAAGGTCTTTTCTCCTACTACGTTCAAGACAATCAAAAGCCGCTCATCCTGACGCTGCAAAAGGGCGACGACGGAAAGACGGCCGTCAACCTCGAGAGCATTCCGCCGCAAATCCTTATCGCGGCCAAAGAAGCGCCCGAAGACAAGCCGGAGCCGGCTCCGCAGCCGTCCGCACCGACGGCGCATGACAAGCTCGGCGACGCCATGGATGCGCTGGCGCTCGACATTATGGAGCAAGCGAAGAAGGCGACGAAAGACGCTCTTGCAGGCGTCACAGCACCTCAGCCGCCAGCCGATGCACGCGCCGCTCAGGCATCGCAGCCGCAGTCGAAGCTGACGGCCCTTGCGGGCAACTCCGCACCGATCCCCGTGCCATCGACGGCTGACGGTCTCGATTTCGACGGAAGCGCCGGACGTCTCGATTACAACAGCTCATCCAGCGTTGCCGAGGTCGTCGCATTCTATCGCGCCGAGATGCCGGCGCTCGGCTGGAGCGAACGCAAGACCGTCATCAATCAGCCGAACATGGTCGCGCTTGAATTTCACAAAGGCGAGCAGGAGGTTTCGCTCACCATCATGAAGATGGGAACGTCGGTCAATGTGACCGGTGCGGGCTCTGCTTTGCAGAAAGAGGAAGCGGCTGCGCCAGACGCCTCCGCTTCCGAGACGTCATCCGGCAACGACACGACGCAGGCGCTCGAAGCCGACGAAGCGGGCGGACTGCCGGTGCCGAAGCCGCACTCGCTGAGCGGGAGTGAAAAGTCGCTGTTCCGATATAGCGCCAATGCAAGTGTGCCAGCGAAGCTCACGTCCGTTCTCGAATTTTATCGCGCCGAACTCGGCAAGCGAGGCTGGACCGAGGATACCTCCAAGGCGATCATCAAGCCCGACGAGGTCGTGCTTTATTATACGATGCCCGAAGGTCCGGCTGTCCTGACGCTCGGCCGTGCCAGCGGCGAGACGACGGCTCAGCTATCGATCCGGCAGACGGAGGCCGCGAAGAAATCCGGACTGATGCCGAAACCCGGCCAGACGAAAATTCTATTCGGCAACATTCTCGAAACGCCCGCGACGCTTGTCATCGCCGGAAAGACGATCAAGATTCCGGGTGGCGCGGGGAGCAAAGCTCCTGACGGCCCGACGCTCGAACTTGCGCCGGGCAAGCACGCCTACAGCTTGAAGGGCTCGAAAGCTCCGATGGCCAACGATACCGTCGAGGTCGCAGCCGACGAAATCTGGGGCCTGATGGTCGGACCGGGCGGCGTGCTGCCGGTTCAGATGTACTGACCGGCAGCCGGTTTACGTTTGAACTAGCGCTCGAAACGCTTGAACTTGATGCGGTGGGGCGCTCTTCCCTTTGCGCCGGCGACTCCGCTACGCGGAGCCGGCCGCCGGCGCGTCGTTATCGCTCGAAGCGTTTGAACTTGATGCGATGAGGCGATCTTCCCTTTGCGCCGGCGACTCCGCTACGCGGAGCCGGCCGCCGGCGCGTCGTTATCGCTCGAAGCGTTTGAACTTGATGCGATGAGGCTCGACGGCCTCGTCGCCCAGGCGGCGCTTCTTGTCTTCCTCGTAGTCGGCGAAGTTGCCTTCGAACCATTCGACGTGGCTGTCACCTTCGAAGGCCAGAATGTGCGTCGCCAAGCGATCGAGGAAGAAGCGATCGTGCGAGATGACGACGGCACAACCGGGGAAATCTTCGAGCGCCGCTTCGAGCGCGCCGAGCGTTTCGGTGTCGAGGTCGTTGGTCGGCTCGTCGAGGAGCAGCAGGTTGCCACCCTCTTTCAGGAGCTTCGCGAGGTGCACGCGGTTGCGTTCGCCGCCCGATAGCAATCCGACCTTCTTCTGCTGGTCGGCGCCCTTGAAGTTGAACCAGCCGCAATAGGCGCGCGACGGCACTTCTTTCTTCCCGCCGAGCAGCATCTGATCGAGGCCACCGGAGATTTCCTCCCAGACGGTTTTCTTGTCATCGAGATGCGCGCGCGACTGGTCGACGTAAGCGATCTTCACGGTGTCGCCGAGACGGATCGATCCGGCGTCCGGTTCTTCCTGGCCGGTGAGCATCTTGAACAACGTCGTCTTACCGGCACCGTTCGGGCCGATGACGCCGACGATGCCGCCGGGCGGCAGCTTGAACGAAAGATTGTCGATCAGCAGGCGGTCGCCGAAACCTTTGCTCAGTCCGTCGGCCTCGATCACGACGCCGCCGAGGCGCGGTCCGGTCGCGATCTGAATGCTGGCGCGGCCGTTTTCTTCGCGACCCGCCTCGTCTGCGAGTTTCTCATAAGCCGTGATACGCGCTTTCGATTTCGCCTGCCGGGCCTTCGGTGAGGAGCGGATCCATTCGAGTTCGCGCGAAAGAGCCTTTTGCTTGCCCTCTTCCTGCGCCTTCTCGGCGGCTTCGCGCTTAGCGCGTTGTTCGAGCCAGCCGGAGTAATTGCCCTTCCACGGCACGCCCTGGCCGCGATCGAGTTCGAGCGTCCATTCGGTGATGTTGTCGAGGAAGTAGCGATCGTGGGTCACGAGAATGACGCAACCCGTATATTCGCGGAGATATCGTTCGAGCCACGCGACGCTTTCGGCGTCGAGATGGTTGGTTGGTTCGTCGAGCAGGAGAATGTCGGGCTTCGACAACAGCAGCCTGGTCAGTGCGACGCGGCGCTTTTCGCCGCCCGACAGTTTCGTCACGTCGGAATCGCCCGGCGGAGACCGAAGCGCATCGAGCGCCTGCTCGACCTGCGCGTCGAGGTCCCAAAGGTTCTGCGCGTCAATCTGGTCCTGCAGCGCCGTCATTTCGTCCGCCGTCTCTTCGGTATAGTTGGCGGCGATTTCGTTGTAGCGATCGAGGATCGCTTTCTTCTCGGCGACACCTTCCATCGCATTGCCGAGCACGTCCTTCGTCTCGTCGAGTTCGGGTTCCTGCGGGAGATAGCCGACCTTGATTCCATCGGCCGGGCGCGCCTCGCCGATAAAGTCGTCAACGACGCCCGCCATGATTTTCAGAAGCGTCGATTTACCCGCGCCGTTCAAACCGACGACGCCGATCTTCGCACCCGGCAGGAACGACAGCGAAATGTCCTTCAGCACCTGCTTTCCGCCCGGATAGGCCTTGGAGAGCTTGTGCATATGGTAGACGTACTGGTGTGCGGCCATCGGGGGCGCCTCTGCGTAAGACGTTTAAGGGGTTAGGCGCGCGTTCTAGCCGATCGCTGCGCATTGCTCAAATATATCATTGGGCTCGCGTTTCAACCCGCTCAGACCGCCGCATGCCGGCGGGTTCAGCGCGGCGGCGCCGAAACGAGGCCTGGGAGCATTTTCGCGCGTTTCGTCCAGCGGCGCACAATCTCGGATGCGATCACGTCAGCGGAGTGAAGCGGCCTGTAGGTCCAGGTTTCGATTTCGCTTCCGGCGCTCGGAGGCGGCCGCGTGACGCCGTGTTCGGCGAGCGCTTTATGGAAGCGATCGAACTTCGCACCACCGCCGGAGGGCGAAAAAACATAAATCGGACGCCCCGTCGCGGCGGCCTCGCACGTCATGCTGACGCTGTCGGCGGTAATGAGAAACATATCGGCGTGGGCGAGAAAATCCGGATAGGGATTGTTTTCGCCGCCATCCCAGAACAGCGCATTCGTATCGCGCACGGCGTCCTTGATACCGGCCGCGAGCTTCTCCGGTGTTCGCCGCGATGTCGTGATCATCAGACCGAAGCCGCGGTGCGCGAAGTCCTTGAGACATGCGACGAGGCGGGATTGGTCGTCATCGCTGTAAGTATAATCGCCGTTCGGTCCGCCGATCAGGCAGGCGACGCGCGGCTGCGGCAGCGCGGCGATCGCCGCCGGCGTCTGCGCGCGCAGAGCTTCGAGCCGTTGCGACGAATAGCGATGCGGGGCGGTGAGCGTCGTGATGACGTTCAATCCGCGCAAACGGTCATGCTCGGGGACCCAGATCAGGTCGGCGGTGCCCGGTCCCGTTCGCGGGTCCATGAGAATGACCGTGTACGTCTTAAAGCCTGCCAGCCGGCGAAGCGCGCGGAGATAAGGGATCGTCGTGCGGCCCGTCGCAAACGCGATGACAGGCCAGGGCGGAGCAAACTGCGCGCCCGGCTGTCCGAAGCGTTCACGGGGCGCAACAGGTCCCCAGGGCGCCATCCACTTGAAGACGCCGCTCGGCGCGACGCGCTTCACCTCGGCCTTCAGACCCAGCGCCTCGACGACGCCAAAGCACTGAGCCTCGTGCCCGGCCTTGCCGTCGGAGATGATCCAGGCCGTCTGGCCTGCGAGGGGGTGATCGTCGAGTCGGGAAGCGCTCATGCGGCGATGTTTTCAGCTCTTCGGCGTCGGGTGTCGAGCCCCGTAAGCAGCCGCGCTAACGAAACAAACGAAACGTGGTGCGGCTGAGCAGCGTTCCTGATATTACACTCGCGCCTCCTGGAACGAATGTTAATGGCAATAGAACTCGACGCGACCGACTGGCGAATTCTCAAAGAGCTGCAGGCCGACGGCCGGATGACGAACATCGCGCTCGCCAACCGGATCGGGCTTTCCGCGCCGCCGTGCCTGCGCCGGGTTCGCGCGCTCGAGGAAGCCGGGCTGATCTCCGGATACACGGCGCTGATCGACGAAGTCGCGCTCGGATATGCTCTGACCGCGTTCGCCATGGTCCGCCTGCACAATCAAGCGGAGTCCGATCTCCGCGCTTTCGAAAATCGCGTTCTCGGCTGGCCCCTCGTCCGGGAGGCCTACATGCTTTCCGGCGAAAGCGATTTTATGCTGAAATGCATCGCGCGCGATCTGCCCGAATTTCAGAGCTTCGTGCTCGATGCGCTGACGTCGGCGCCGAACGTCGCGAGCGTCAAGACGTTCCTGACCATTCGAAGAACCAAGCGCGAGCCTGGCGTTCCGATTGCTGTGACTGGACCGGAAGAGACCTGACACACGAACGAAGCCGAGGACGCATGCAGGGCCTTATGAGCAATCCGACACTCATGCGCTTCATGCTTCTCGCCGGTTCGCTGTCACTCGGTGTGGCGAGCAACGCGTCGGCGACTTCGAGCGATCTCTACGATCGTTATTTCTCGAACGTGCTCGCCGGGCGGCCGTGTTTCGCGGCAACCTACAACGAAGCGCATCTCAAAACGCACCCGGCGCAGCGCGTGCGCAGCATCGAGGTCGACCTAGCCAAAACGAACTCGGACGGCTCGCCGAATTCCGCCGATCGCTTCCAGCTCGGCTTCGCGCTGATGCTTTCCGTCAAAGACGAGTGGTACGGACAGGCCGCAAGCTGCAAGGCGAACGATCAGGGTTTCGACTGCTTTCTCGAGGCAGACGGCGGCATCTTCCGCTTAAGCCCGATCGGCGACGGCGGTCTGAGACTGAAGACGGGCGAAACCGGGCTAGCGCTCGAAGGCACGGCAGATACGGTCGAACTCAGCGGCACCGAAGGCGACGACAGAGTGTTCGATCTCCTGCCTTCACAGCGCGAATGCGATGCGGCACGCGCCTACTTCGACGGCGATAGCGATTAACTCCAACGCAGACTAGAGCGCTGCGGCGGAGTTACTTCCAGGAGACTTTCAGAACTTCGAGGGTCCGCGTGCCCTTCGGCGTCGTGACGTCGACGCTCTCGCCATTCGTCTTGCCAATCAACGCGCGCGCGATGGGCGACGAGATCGAGATCTTGCCGTTCTTCAGGTCGGCCTCGGTGTCGCCGACGATGGTGTAGGTCACCTTGTCTTCGGAATCTTCGTCCTGAAGCGTGACCGTCGCGCCGAACTTGACCGTGTGGCCGGAGAGCTTCGACGTATCGATGACCTCGGCGCGATTGATCTTGTCCTCAAGCTCAGCAACGCGGGCTTCGTTCAGCCCCTGCTGTTCCTTGGCGGCATGATATTCCGCGTTTTCCGAAAGGTCGCCGTGGGCGCGCGCTTCCGAGATCGCAGCGATGATGCGCGGGCGCTCGACAGCTTTCAGCCGCTGCAGCTCCGTTTCGAGGTTCTTGTATCCCTCGATGGTCATCGGCACCCGTTCCATCATCTTCTCCACGTCTCGAACGGTCTCTACTCGCGGAGCGCCGGCTCCGACCCAGTTAAACTCGCGCTTTAATGAATAGAAAAGTGGCTGTGCTGGCACGCGCTATTCAAAAGCGTTCAGATCACCTGTATTGCGAACGGCTCAATGATGCGCAAAAGCCTGCAGCGGCGCCACTTGAAGCGTATCGGAATTCAACGCCCTGATGGCTCGTGTGACAGCCACTGCCCCTGACAATGTTGTATAATAGGGGATGTGGTGAAGCAAGGCCGTGCGCCGGATGTCCTTGCTGTCGCTCAGCGCCTTGGAACCTTCGGTTGTATTAAAAACAAGGTGGATATCGCCGTTTTTGATCGCGTCGACGATATGCGGGCGGCCTTCCAGAACCTTGTTGATGCTTTCGCACTGAATTCCGTTCGCTTCCAGGAACCGCTTCGTGCCGCGGGTGGCGACGACCTTGAAGCCCATCGCTTCGAGTTCCTTCACCGGGCCGACGATCCGCGCCTTGTCGCTTTCCTTGACGGACACGAACACCGTGCCGCCCGAGGGCAGCGTCTGACCGGCGCCGAGCTGGCTCTTGCCGAAGGCCATCGCGAAATCGTGGTCGATACCCATGACCTCGCCGGTCGAACGCATTTCCGGTCCGAGGATCGGATCGACGCCGAGGAAGCGCGCGAACGGGAATACGGCTTCCTTCACAGCGATGTGCTTGTAGACCGGCTTCTTCAGCTCGAAGCTCGCGAGGGGCTTGCCCGCCATGATCCGCGACGCGATCGAGGCGATCGGTAGCCCGATGACCTTGGCGACAAACGGCACCGTTCGCGAGGCGCGCGGATTGACTTCGAGAATGAAGACCTCGCCGTCCTTGATCGCGAACTGAATGTTCATCAGGCCGACCACACGCAGCGCCAGAGCAAGCTCGCGCGCTTGGCGCTCCAGTTCCGTGATGATGTCGGCCGAGAGCGAGTGCGGCGGCAATGAGCAGGCGCTGTCGCCCGAGTGAATGCCGGCTTCCTCGATGTGCTCCATGATGCCGGCGACGAAGGTATCCTTGCCGTCGGAGAGGCAATCGACGTCGACTTCGACCGCGTCGGTCAGATAGCTGTCGATCAGAAGCGGGCGCTTCTCGGACACGACGAGTTCGGACGGACGGTCGAGCGTCGCGGATAGGCGCGTGACGTAGCGATCGACCTCGCTGCCGTCGTGGACGATTTCCATCGCGCGGCCGCCGAGCACATACGACGGACGAATGACGACCGGATAGCCGATCGTTTCGGCAACGGCGCGCGCCTCGCCCGGCGTTTTGGCGATGCCGCTTTTCGGCTGCTTGAGATTGAGCTTTTCGATGAGCGCTTTGAAGCGATCGCGGTCTTCGGCAAGATCGATCGCGTCGGGCGATGTGCCGAGGATCGGAACGCCGGCTTCTTCCAGTGCGCTCGCGAGCTTCAGCGGGGTCTGGCCGCCGAACTGAACGATGACGCCCTTGAGCTTGCCCTTGCTGCTTTCGACGCGGATGATTTCGAGCACGTCTTCGGCGGTCAACGGCTCGAAGAACAGGCGGTCGGAGGTGTCGTAGTCGGTCGATACGGTTTCCGGGTTGCAGTTGACCATGATCGTCTCAAAGCCGGCCGCCGTCAGCGCGAAACAGGCGTGGCAGCAGCAGTAATCGAACTCGATGCCCTGGCCGATGCGGTTCGGGCCGCCGCCGAGAATGACGATCTTTTCTTTGTCCGAAGGATCGGCTTCGCAGACTGGATCGCCGCTGAGGCCCGTCTCGTAGGTCGAATACATGTAGGCGGTCGGCGACGCGAATTCCGCCGCGCAGGTATCGATGCGCTTGAAGACCGGCGTTACGCCGAGGTCGTGGCGGGCGCGGCGAACGTCGGCTTCGCTCACCTTCGCGAGGTGCGCCAGACGCGCGTCCGAGAAGCCCT
>Ga0209930_1003854_pt1 | contig 14249 bp, 15 predicted proteins | sample ThiBiot_500_biof_2_FD_183948 | JGI IMG/M metagenome (GOLD analysis project Ga0209930, IMG submission 183948) | Wastewater bioreactor microbial communities from Cape Town, South Africa - Thiocy_cont_500_biof (SPAdes) | ecosystem: Engineered > Bioreactor > Thiocyanate-remediating >... | reverse complement strand
GGATTCGATTGGATTGGCTCGCCTCGTAATCAGTACGACGGCGTACTTGGTGTGGTGATCTCGACCGATACAGATGTTGTTGCAGTGGTGGTAGAGCGAGTAGCGTAGCGTAGCGTGGATTGCGAGAGCGTGAGTGTGTGTGTCACGATGCCGGCAGCTACGAGCACCACCAACAATTGGGCGTTGCAGCCGGCTGCTGCGCTGCTGCCACACTATCCGTTCCTGTACAAGGGAGATGCCGAGAAGCTCCAAGTGCTGTTTTGTAACTATTTGTCGTTGGGTCAATTCGAACTCGGTCGCTTGGTGCTGCTGCGGCTCGCCGAGTTGCGCCCGCTCGCTGCGCTGACTCTCCTCGATCGGTACGCTCCGTGTGTGGTACCTGCGAAGAAGCCCAAGAAGAATTAGCTGTTGATCATATATTGGCTCGTGGATCGTGGCGTAGTATCATCACCTCGGGTGCTCGAAAGGATTGGATCTTGAAGCCGGGAGTGACGCGCGCGCATATCGCGTGGCTGTGCATCGTCGAGTACAACGCCATTCGCGACAAGCTGCTGCACGAGAGCTCGCAGCAACATCACGAGCACGCTCTCGCCAACAAGATCAAGCCCATCCCTCAATGGCTGGTCGATCGAGTCGAGTTCGACGTGTTGTTGTACTGTTGCTTCTGCAACGAGCCCGAGTTCTCGGGATCGTCGCCCTTCACGCACTCGGCCGTGCACGAGCTGCGCGCCTACTTCCACCATCAGGTCGAGACCTCGAACGCCTCCATCGATGCCTCAGCCACCAGTGGCTCGGCTGCTGCTGCTACCTCTGCTGGTGGAGCAGGTGGTGCAGGTTCTCTCTCTGGCACGGTTGCTGGCATCTCGCCAGCTGATGCCTCGCTGGTCGATGCTCATTCGTATGGCAGCACCGCTGCCGAGAGCGAAGTACATCGGAACCTGAGCTCGTTGCTCGGCACCTCGAGCGCCGCATCGGGCTCGCCGGCGTCCTCTGCATCCTCGACACCGACCTCTTCCATCTCGTCGTTCGGCTCGCTCTCGACTGCCACCACCGCTGGCACTGGAGCTGGCTCGTCGTCCGCTGGCTCCACTGCCAGCAAGTCCGAGCGTCGTTCGCGCTCGGTCTCGAAGCTGCGACCCGTGTACCAACTGTCCGACGCGACCCTCAAGCAGCTCAAGAAGGTGTTCACGGTCTTCCCGGTGCTGGGCCTCTCGATTTGCCGCCATCTGGCGACCGACAACCCGACCTTCCGCACCACGTGCACCGCGCTGCAGCTCATGTACATTGAGCTGATCGAGTCGCTCTTGGACAAGAAGCTCTGGGACTCGGCCTGCTTCTACCTGCAGTATCTCTATCTCTCGCGTTCGCAGACCGAGCAGAGCAGCGCCGCGCTCGAGGCGCTCTTCTACAAGTTCATTCGGCTCTCATGGGTGCAGGAGAAGTCGCAGCTGCAAGACTACTACCAGAACAACCCCTTCACCGTCGACGCATCCGCTCCCTCTCCGTCATCAGTAGTGCACCCCGACTCGGGCGACACATCGTCTGCCACCGCTTCCTCGTCGTCATCGGCCTCCTCTTCCTCTTCATCAGCCTCGAGTTCGTCGAATGCCGTCTCCTCCGCACCTGCTGCATCATCCGACGCTGCCGCCGTGCACCTCGACGAGCAAGCGCAGTCGCAAGCCGCTGCGGCCTCGCGCTACCAGCCGACTCTGCGCTGCCGCGTCTACGAGGCATTGCTCTCGCGAAGTATCGGTATCGCTGCCGAGGGCAATGGCAACGGCGGTGGCGCCGATGACGGCTTCTATGCACTGCAGCTCTTTTGCAAGCAAGAGGATGCCTTCTTCCAAAAGGTCGACAAGAACCAAGTGCCGATGCCGTTCGAGCTCGTCAAGTCCTTCACCGAAGCGACCGCCACCATTCCACAATCGCCGTCGTTCCGCACACAGCCCGAGCGCTCGCGCTCCTTCAAGTCGCTCGCAGACCTCAGCCTCGACTCGCCGTTCGTGTCGCCGATCGGTTCCGCGAGCTCGTCGTCTTCGTCGTCAAGCAGCCTCGCAACCGCTGCCGGCTCGGCGACCGTCGGCGACTCGGTCAGTGGTGCCGCTTCGACGCTCGGCACCTTGCCGCCAACCTCGCTGCTGCATCCGCACAACGAGTACACGCTCCGTCGCTTCTGGGAGTACTACTTCTCGTACCTGCGCTCGACTGGCAGCCACATGGCCGAGTACGTGCTCGAGGCCTCGATGGAGTTCGTCAAGGCCAAGCAGTTCCAAGAGGCCGACCAGCTCTTGCAATCCTTCCCGACCTTGAAGCCACTGCTGGTGCTGCTCTCGTGGCACCACTTTGCAGCTGATCTCGGTGCTCGTCAAATGTTGATCTCTCGCTTCTGGGAACCTTTGGTATGGCTCGCTCTCCTTCTCCCCGGCTTTGTGGTCGAATCTCACCTGCCTCTCTCGATCAGGCTGCGTACCCGAACATTGACAAGCAAATCCGCAACGAATGTTCGGCACTCGCGTATCGTGTCAAGTTGGCTCTGTGGTGTGGCAAAAAGTTGATCGAAAACGCCGACCTCCCACTGTACGACGCGTGCCATCTCGACCACAAGCTGCTTGATCCTGCCCCTCGTGCTCACCGTTGTATGATTGCCACAGCGATGGACGAGCACGCTACGATCGAAGAGCATCGCTCGGAGTGGCCGCTGGTGCTGGCAACCAAAAGCACGCCTTCCGTCGCAAGTCACTCGCCACCGATCAATCTCATCACATTGGCAGCGCAGTGCTGCGTGACCTCGAGCAGCACTCGCTCTTGTTCGTTCTCCGATCGTGTCTACGGTTGATCGACGTCGATGACGTGCTTCATCTCTTGCAACCCTCGCCTTTCGATAGTCCCAAGGTACGATCGCTGTCCAACCGGGAAAACCCCAACCACGAAGCTCCCCACTCACTCACATATGCCCATTCTTGTGTCGACAGACCGAACTTGCCAAGCGATACGACTTTCTGCTCGTGGTTGGTTACTGCGTGCTGAAATCCGTCTTTGCCATGATTCTTGGAGAGTCATACCAGCAGCAGCAGCAACAGCAGCAGCACGCTGGCTCGCTCGTGGTCGATGTGAGCGAGTACGTGCCCGAGCCAGCCGCCTACCAGCAGGACGACGAGTCGTCGCTCGAGGTCACGACCGAGGTGCAACAAATCCTCAACAAGACCAAGCGCAACCTCGGCAGCATCTCGAATCTCCACTACAAGCTCGGCCTGCTCGAGACCATCTTCTCGTTCATGTTCTTGAGCTCGAGCAATGGCCGCCGAACCTCGGCCGAAACCGCTGCGTTCGTGGCCGCCGCCCGTGCGACCATGTCGCGAGGAAGCAATCTCCCTCACGGCACCACGTACTTTGCAACGGCCGCCATCACTCGTGCGCTGCTCGGTCTGTTGCGCGAGACGATCGATGTCATCTACTACGAGAACGTTCGTTCGGGCCACTCGTCCAGCGAGGACCTCTTGCACATGGCGGCTGCCGCAGGAGGCATGCCGGCGTCGCCTGGCTCGCTCTCGAGCACCGGCACGCCTTCGAGCTCGACCTCAGCGCCCAACACCGCATCCGCCGCCACCTTGCCAGTAGACGGCGCCAAGCCATCGTCTTCGCCGTCATTGGCCATCGACTACGAGTTGCAGGAACGCATTCAGGTGTTGCGTCATCGCGTCAAGGAGGCCATATGGCGCTTGGAGGTCGTGACAAAGAACTCGCGCTCAAGCAATGCTTCGGCCACGGTACGCCGATACACTCACCCGACGCGCTCTCTCGCCTGTGCGAAAGGCGCTCACGCACCACCTCTCCGTATGATTATCATCGCAGATTGCCAAGGTCCCATTCATGCGAAAGATGTTCGCCTCACCCGACACTCTGCTAATGATGTGCATCCGCAATCGTGACTACGCCACTTGCCGTGAGATCATTCGGTTCTTTGGCCTGGAAGCGAATCCAACCGCAGCGTCGCGTAATGCACAGCGCTCCGAGCAGCTCGCCAAGATCATCAAGAAGCTCGAAGACGATTCGCATTCCTTGGACTTTGGTGATATCGGTAGGTCACTTGCGTGGTTCTCCACCTGTGCTATCGCCGCTGCTCTGTGACGATCTCGTACTCACACGCTGTTGGCTCTGGCACACGCGACATTGGCAGAGGCTCTCCTTGCGCAATCTCCATCCTCCAAAGAAACGATGCTCGTGTGTCTCGACATTGCTTGTACCTCGGGTGCTGCCGGTTCGCAGCTGGCACACCTGCTGTCGGTCGCCACGGCGGCTGCGCAACGCACGAGTGACGCGCTTCGTGCCGAGAGCACCACCAAGGGCGGTATCGACATTCAGCGTGAGAGCGAGCGTTCACACGAACGCCCGCTGCTGGCACTGCACCAATGGTTCAATGCACTGCGCGAGAACATCAAGGACACGTCGCTGCGGCAGGTCATCACGTCGGCTGACATTATGCCGCGCTCGCCCGTCGCAGCCGTGGCGTGGTTGCGCCTGCAAAAGGCGATGCGTGACGCGTGTGCGCTGTTGCAGACGCTGCCGTCGCCCAATCACACGCAGCGCTCGGCACGCATCGACTCGGGCAAGTTGTTGTCGCAGGTGCTGGCGTCCATCACGGCACACGGTACTGCGTCATCCTCGTCGTCGGCCAGCAACGTAGACTCGTCGCTTTCATCCCCTGAAATGGGCCGTCTCGGCAGCGAGCACGAGAGTGCGATCGAGTTCGAGAACGGCTTCCTCGTGCGATTTCTGCAGCAATTGATTCGCATCGCTGACACGCTCAAGCTCCCGAGTTCCGAGTACCACACGATCCTGCGCGAGGGCCCGCACCGCATGCTGCGGCGGCTGGTGTTTGCCGGCCCTGGCAGCGACGGCTCGTACGACAAGGCCGAAGCCTTGGCGTCGTTGCTCGACGTCGACATTGTGCGAGTGATCCTCAACAGTCTCGATCGCTCGGATCGCTCGTCGGCCGATGGCGACACCAACGGAACCGACGAGCAGCACGAGGGTGAGACGAGTGCGGCTCTTTCGCTCGACAAGCAGCACGTCAACACGGCTCTCAACTCGGCCGTCGTGTCGTACATTGGCAACAAGTGCAACATCATGAGTCGGCTGGCGTGCGTCGTCAAGCAACCGATCAACAAGTTCAATGCGGCCTTTTACGACTACGTAGCTGCACTCTCATATCCGGTACTGTTGCTGTTGTTGCTGCTGTGCCAACATTGCGTGTATCTAATTGTTGCTCGTTGTTTGGTAATGTAGGAGACTGGAGGAGACTCGAGTGTGTTTGATCGATGGGCTTGCAGTCGACTCGAGACGCATGCCAACTTTTCGAACCTCGAGTTGAATGTACCGCAGCCCCTCCCACCAAACAGCGTGGCGATCGAGAACAAGGTGCACGTTGTGCTGCAGCACCAACAGCAGGCAGCCGCTTCGGCCGCAACGCCGAGCAAGTTCGAAGAGTACCACGGTGTGCTCGAGGCTGAGCAGCAGGAGCTGTACGAGCTGATCTCGCAGGAGCAAGATTGCGACCAAGAGTTCTACGACAAGATGGTGCGCAAGCTCGTGCTGCAGGGCAAGCTCAACGAGGCGCTCGAGGTGGCCGACTCGTATCTGCCCGATGGCGCGAGCGACTTCCTGCTGCACATGTTGATCGAGAAGGCCGAGGACAAGAGCACGACGTGGCAGCTCGTGATGCGCCTGCGTGACAAGGAGCTCGCGGCGCAGTTCGTGTTCACGTGGCTCGAGAGCTGGGACGACATTGAGGTGTGCATCGACCTGCTCTTCATGCTCAAGTGCCATCTCCCCGAGCGCAGCGAGACACGCGTGCGCACCGACGACCTCTACGAGGAGATGCGCCTGTTCCGCGACGTGCTGCGAGTCGACAGCAGCTGGAAGGGCCGCTGGCAGCCGCTGGCCGGCGTGTGTCGTCGTTCGCCGGCGCAGGCCGTGCGCAACCTGACGCAGCTGCGCCAGCACCACTTGGCGCGTGCGCTCGCTCGCCAGTTCTCGGTGCCGAACGTCAAGCGCGAGATCGAGGAGAACCATCTGCTCGAGCTGCTCGAGAAGCACAAGGACACCAACGAGGCCACCAAGGCGCTGATCGCTCTCGACGACGAGGCACTGCCGGTGGCCGAGGCGCTGATGGACAAGGTGCACGAGGACAGCCTGCGCCTCTTCTTGGTGCAGTACCTCATCAGCCACCTCTCGCGCCCGGTCGTTCCGGGAGCCGCGGCCTCCAGTGCGCGCTCGACGCCTATCACGACGCTCGAGGCGCTTCGTGCCATGGAGCGCGGCATCCGAGCCGTGATGGCGCTGCCCGAGTCGCTGCAACCGCTGTACCGCCCGCTGGCACGCCGTCCCGACCTCATTGTGCACAACCTGATCATGACCGAGCAGATCACGCAGGCCGAGCGCTTGTTCCAGGCGCTGCCCGAGCTGCGTGACGACGCGATTCTGGTCTTCTACGCCAAGAAGGCCATTCGCTTCGAGCGTAAGCCCTCGTCCTCCTCGTCGTCGTCGTCGGCGTTCGCCTCGTCCGAATCGCTGGCGTTCGATGGGCCCGGCTCGAGTGGCGCCGCGACGTCTGGTGGCGTGTCGGTGGTGCCCACGTCGTCGTCCGCCAGCTCGCTCTTGCAGCCGAGCGGCAGCCACGACGACAACCGCCGCTCGACCATTGCCACGTCGGCAAGCAGCGGCACGTCGCAGTCGTTGTCGTCCTCGGTCTCGAGTGGCTTCACGAGCTGGATGAAGCGCCGCGTGGCTGAGGTCGAAGGCGACTCACAGCTCTCTCGCTCGCTACGCGCAAACACCGGCTTTGGCTTGCCGCAGCGTGCCGGCGGAGGCGTGCGTGCCACGATTGGCACCGACGCCGATCTGACGTTCGACGACGAGGCCGAGCTGGCCCTCGGTGCACAGCCCCGCGTTGCATCGCGGCCAACGACGCACGTGCCCGCCAGCGCCTTGGCCAGACAGCCGGCAGCGCCCGGCCTTCCGTTGCTCGGCGAGGACGACGATCACGACACGCGACTCCAGAACGAGTACACGTTCGTCGCCGCGCCGTCGATCAATCTGCTCAAGTCGTTGCTGGACATGTGCGCCGACGCGCAAAACGCCGGCATCGCGTGCTGGGAACTCTGCGATCAGCTGTCGGAGAAGCTCAACCGCGAGACCGAAGACCGACTCTTCCTCACGAACCTCATGCACCAGCTGCTGCTGTACGGCCGCCTGCAGTTCCTCAAGACGCCCGACGGTAGCAACCGTGCCGCACTGTGCGACACGCTCCTGAGCCACGTCGATCTCATGCAGTCGCTCGTCATCTCCAAGTGCCCGATCCCCGTGCGCCTGCTCGACTTTAGCGACCCGCACAAGCTCAAGCTGCTGCGAGACGAGCTGATCCGCGACGACCGCGTGCGCATGGCGCTCGACGTCGGCACCAAGTGCGGCATCGGCGTCGAGCCCGTGTGGGCCTCATGGGGCCTGTCGGTGCTCAAGATGGGCCGCTACAGCGACGCCAAGGAGAAGTTTGTGCATTGCCTCAAGGAGCGAGGCACGCACTTTCAGGTCGAGAACTCGCAGATCCGCCTCGTCAACCAGATCATCGCCGTACTCGAGAATCCGATTGCGATCGAGCTCGATTCCAAGGAGTTGCGCCGAACCGTAGCCCAATTGGGTCAGAACAAGTTGCGGCCTGTTGAGGTATGGTGCGCGCACCACTGCGGGAATGTCGTTCATAGGAACTGACGCGTTGTGCCACGTAGGAGGCTGCTCATGGAGCGACAGCCGGCAAACGACCGGGCGATGCACTCGACAGCATTCGGTACATGCAGTGCATCTACTACCTCGGACGATTTGGCACGGCCCAAGCGATGGTGTCGTTCTGGGTGCGCCACAAGCTCATCGAGGATGCGTGCCGATTTGTGTTCTCGCAAAAGCTGCCGCAACCATTGTTTCTCGAGGAGGTGCGTACTCATGGCGGCTTGATTGTGATGCGACGCGACGTGGCACTCATTCGTTCGAGTGCCATCATATCATATGGTAGATTGCTGGCTTCTGCTTGTCGCATGGACTCTTCAAGGTCATGCAAGACGCCATCGCCAAGATCGACCCGTCGTTCGAGCAGTCGACGCCGTACTTGCTGGCCCTCTGTGCCTATCTCTCCAAGAGACAAGCCTACAAGCTGTTGATCGAGCTGCAGGTCTTTATGAAGGACCATGTGCGCGCCGGACTGACGTGCATTCGACAGTTCTCGTTGGTGCGCGACACTGTGCTGCAACTGAGCTATCTCGAAGCTGCCAAGGTACGTGCAGATGCCGCTGTAGTCAGTCCTTTGGTGCGGTCTCTCATCCAACGATGGCGCACGATGTATCAGAGCAACTTCCAAGAGTCATTCAACGTGCCGCAAAATCCCTACGTGGGCGCCGTGTTGCAGACTTCCGACGTCAGCCGCAAGATGCAATCGGTGCAGTTGCAGATCGAAGTGACGCGCTTCTTCTACTCTGAGATGAAGACCGGCATTCCCGAGTCGCTGGCGTCGATCAACATCTTTGGCACGGCCGACGAGCAGACCACGATCGCCGAACAAGTGCTGGTGCTCGGCAACTTTGAGCTCGCCTTCAAGCTCATCCAGTCGCTGCGTCTCAATGGCTCACAAGTCTACCCGGCAGCCACGCAGCGCTTGGCTCGCCGCTCGAAGCGCAACCCGAATGCCGTCTTTGAGCTACTGAAGCTCTTCAAGGTACGCCTTGCTCATAGTGCCGGATTGTTGGTGATGGTGGTGTTGTTGCAGCATCGAACTCACACGAGGTCGGTTGGTGTAGGGATCGGTGACCGACACCGAATGGGACCAGATCGTCTTTACGTGCATCGACGTGTTTGTCGACGAGCACCAGGACATGGCAACGGCCGAGAAGTTCATCGAGAAGCTGCAGGGCCAGCACAACCACGTCATGGGCCTCATCAAGTGCGGCAAGCTCAAGAAGGCCTACATTGCTGCCGTCAAGCTCGACCGCATCGATCTCGCACTCGCAGTCAAGAGCGCTGCCGATGCCCAGGGGCCCACGCAGAAGACCGTCAGCCAAATGTGCGCCAAGTTCTTGTCGAAGCACGGCATCGAGGATACGGCCAGTATGATGTCGTCCTCGTCGTCCTCGAGCGCTATGCAACCGAAACAATTCGAGTAGCTCCCCTTTGCAATTCAGTAACCGTCACCACAGCAATCACCACATTTCACGTACATTGTGTAGATATCGATATAAATCTAATCAGTCCTATTCTCATCAATCAATCAATCAATCAAGTTGGTGATCTGGTTGTTGATTACGAGGGATCGATCAAATCGCGTGAGTGGCGTTGAGTGAGTGATTCATTCGCTCTCTCGCCCTCTCGCCAGCGCATCATCATCGTCTTCATCATCATGATGGCGCTCATTCCAAAGAGCAGCTCCATGGTGAATGCTGTCTTGGTTGGAATTCTGCTCGTGCTTACCATCAGCTGTACGATCACGAACGTCGAGGCTCGTTCGCAATATGCCAGGCTCTTGAAGCAATCGACGCTCGATGCTGCGGCATATCCAGGTGCGCGACGCTCGTTGTATCTCTCCACCGCAAGATCGCGAGAGAGATAGTCTAGTCAGCGTGGCTGACACTTGTTATTGCGGTACTCGTGTAGCGTGGGCCCATCATCATTGGGTGTGGTTGGCCAACTCGCAAGCCAACCAGACCTCCGAGATTGATCTCGTCAATGGCTATCTCATCCGCAACGTGCCCGTATGAATCTCGTTGGTGTTGCTGCAACCATCTCGCCATCGCTTGATACTGACGATGATTGATGATGATGGCGATCGCCATCACGATCATGACCACGATACGAGCAGGTCGGAGCCGTTGATATCGACTCGGAGTGGTCGACCGGTATCAACAACTTTGTGTGGGACACGACCAAGTATCCGAACGCCACGCAGATGATCGAGCAGTTCCATTCGCTCGGCGTGCGCGTCATCTGCTGGGTGACGTCGATGGTCGACACCGACTCGCCCAACTATCAATACGGCTACGACAACAACTACTACCTCAACAATGGTCGCACGATCAAGTGGTGGCATGGCCATGGCTCGTTCATCGACTACACCAATCCCGACGTACATTGAACAAGCGAGCGCTCCTTCCTTCACGCTGAGTGAGTGAGCGAGTGAGTCCAACGACATCAAATGCTGAATGGGATGGATCGGTTGGATTCGCGCGTATGTAGGCGATGAATTGGTGGCACGGACAGATGGACAACGTCTTAGACATGGGATTGGATGGTTGGAAGTGCGATGGCACTGGTACGAGTGACAGGCCAATGATGCTCTTGATGCTGCTGCCACTGACGCGATGCCATAGACCCCTATGTGTTCGAGCTCATTCGTCCAGAGGGTTACGGCGGCCACGTGTCGGAGCGCCAGTACGCCAACGACTACTACGGCGACTTCTTCAACTACACTCGCACCAAGAATCCCGAGGTACGGTACCGCTCTTGCGAAGCCAGGAGGCTCGCAGAGTCTGACAGCAACCTCCATTCGCTGACCAACGGATGAATTGTGACACCACCGCCAAGTCGTTGATCATGAGCCGACCGGTCGATAGCTACGGACCAGTGCATTGGTCATTCTCGCCTCACTACGTCATGTTCTCGGGCTGGGTCGGCGATCAAGATCCGACCTTCGACGGTCTGCGCCATGCCTTGGTCAACATCTTCCACAGCGCCTGGCGCAACTACACGAACTTTGGCTCGGACATTGGTGCGCGCTCGTGCCCGCGCGCCTCCTGGGTGGTGGTCGTTGTTGTCTGATGATCGGCTCTCGCACAGGTGGCTATCGCAGCTCGAATGTGCCGCTTGGTCGCACGAAGCAGCTCTTCATTCGCTGGGCGCAGATGGGAGCCTTCGTTCCATTGATGGAGAACGGTGGCAATGGCGAACACCGACCGTGGATGTTCGACAACACCAACCAGACGCTCGATATCTATCGCAACTTTGTCAACATTCACATGGAGATGGTATGGCGTGAGTGCCAGCCACTCTGACTCGCTCACTCTCTCCCACACTCTCTTACGCTCTGACGCTTGCGAATGTAGAACCCGTATCTCCTTCATGCTGGCACGACGGCGTACAACAGTGGCATCAGTGTGATTACTCCGATTGCCGAGCGCACGGTGCTCCCACCGCGAACGTGGGACTATATGCTGTGGAAGGACATTCTCGTGGCGCCGATCATCACCAACAACACGATGCGCACGGTCGAGTTTCCGGCCGGCAACAACTGGGTCGACTGGTGGAACATGACGATCGTGTACTCGGGTAACACGACCGTCAACTACCAAACGACGCTTGAGACCTTCCCGGTCTTCTACCGCCAAGGAGCGCTGCTGCCGCTGCAGGTCAACAACTCGCTCGCCGACCATGGTGACGAGTTCTCGGCCGACTACATTACGCTGCTCGCAGTCGCACCGGCCGTGTCGGAGCACGAGGACGACGAGCAGCAGCGCGGCTACACGGCCATCCGCGAGTTCCGCAAGGTGTCGCAGGAGGTGCACTACATTACGGCGCGCAGTGCCGATCGGCTCACCAAGACCTTTACGCTGCTGGCGAGCGCCCATCCGCGCAAGTTGATTCTGCTCGTGCGCACGGCCGACCTCTCGGCACAAGGCCTCGAGAGCGCCATCGACGTATCGAACATCCTCGAGGTGGTCGATCGTGTGAACGAGCGCCCGCTGACCCAAGTGCACCGTTGGGGAGCCTTCTCCAAGGGCTGCGTCGCTGGCTGCTTCTACGCCAATCCGGCCAAGAGCGAGCTCTGGGTCAAGCCGTTCTCGGGTCTCTACGGTGTGCATGTCGACATTCTCTCGAAGGCGCAGCAGTAGACGCGCGTGCTCACTGCCATCCGCGGGATATTCGTGTTGAGTGGTCAGATGTTTGCAATACACACACTGACTCGCTCATTCATTCACTCATTCACTCATTCACTCACTCGTCGGTGGTCTTCTTTGAAGTTGAGTCTTGCGCGCCATCACCTGGTGAAAAGTTGTGCACCATGTGATTGGCAGTGCGAATGACCGTCACGAACACGCTCGACACCTCGTCGAGCAACATTTGCGTGTCGTCATCCTGCTCGAGCGTGTTCTCGAGCAGCTCCATCGCCTCGGTACACGTGGTGGTCGCAGTGAAGAGAATGTTGCGTGGAAAGGTGATCGGCTGCTGGAACAGCAGCTCCTCGACGCCCACCAGTACCGACTTGAAGTCCTCGGAGCCGCCAAAGTTCTCGGGCAGCTCGTCCAGTTGCGAGAAGTCGAGCGAGGGAGCGATCTTTTGCATGCCTTCAAGGAACACTTGATGTTGCGCGATGGCCTTGGAGATGTACACGCGACCCATCTGCGATACACTGACTTCTTGTGGCTCCTCTCTATTTCGATTGTATGAGTCAATAGGTGCAGACAGCTGCAAACAGCTGCAGACAGGGGTTCTCGATCAGATACGCACTGGTACATGAAGATGGCCTCGTCGAAGGCGGAAATCGCATCCAGCCACTTTTGCTGCGCCCACAACGATTGTCCCAGTAGCAGGAACATGCGCAGGTCCTTGTTGCCACTCTGTTGATGTGCAACGATGGCGTTCTCATGATGTCCCTCACGTCGTTTGCGTGCATTCATTCGGGACATACCTTCTCCAGCAGCTCGATGGCCCAATTGGCATCGGTCTCAGTCTCTTCCCACCGCAATTGTGCCGCTCGAATCGTTGCTCGACTGCGAACCAGATCCAGCAGCGCACTCTCGGCACCATGAACCTCCTTGGCGGCTTCGATTCCCTTCGTCAGCACTTGGCCCGCTTCCTCGTCCATCTCCTGCACCGAACGTGTGAGTAGCGCAGCAGCCGTGACAGGCAAGCCTCGCAGGCACACGACACGATACACACCAGCTCCGAGTACAGCATGCTCGCCACCACGTAGGCCGAGAGCTTGGTGGGATCCTTGGCGAGCACCTCTTCGAGGCTCTTGAGCGCCGTTCGCGTCGTGTCTGGCGACTTGCCGGCGTTGAAGCGCGCGAACGCCACCACGACCGACGAGTCATGCGGCATCAAACGATAGGCCTCGGCGATGTCGGCCTCGGCCCTGGTGCGATCTCCCAGCGACAGGTGACACTCTGCTCGTCCGAGCAACGCTTGTGGGAACTACCACGACCAACAGCCCATCAAGAATGTCAGCACAAGCGAATGTGGCTGTCGTCGAGCGAGCGAGCGAGCGAGCGGTACCTTGGGCTCGGCAACAATGACTTGGTCGAAGAAGCGGATGGCCTTGGCGTAGTTTCCGAGCTGCGCGTAGCATCGAGCCATGCCAGCGTACGATGGGAGATGCTGCGGCACGATCAGCGTGCACTGGCGGTAGTCCGAGAGAGCACGATCGGGTCGGCCCTGCGATTCGTGCAGCTCGGCGCGGCAGCCCCAGCCGCGTATGTCGGCGGGATCGAGCTCGATCGCGAGTTGGTACTCGGCGAGCGCCCCCTCGGTGTCGCCTCGCTGTGCCTTGAGCATGGCGGTCGCGAGATGTCGCTCGGACGGTGAATCGGCTTCCGGAGAGCTGTTGCGCGAGCGCATGGCTCGAGACGTGTGCAAGGCGCGGCACTGCACGAGCGACAGTGTGCGCGAGCTCGATGGCGCATCGTGCTGCTGTCGTGCTCGACATTGTGTGTGGAAGTTGTTGGCGCCGTTCGTCGTGATGACTCGCTGCGGTTGCTGTCGTGCAATGATACGTGTTTGCACGACTCGCGACGCGATCGAGAGACGTGCTGGCGCCGCCAACGACACTGGCGCTGGCGCCGCAGCGATCGCGCGAATCAAGCGACTCATTCGACCACACTGCAACATCTCCTCAACGCCTCAACGCCTCCCGAATGGATACGAGATAACAACGATAGAGCAGCTCGCTCGAGAGAGTCTTCACAGACACGGCAGTCGCAGCAAGAGCGAGCGAGCAACCAAGCAAATGAGTGGGTGCGTAGACGCGAGGACGAGCAAAAGGAGATGATCGCTGAGAGCGTGACGAGTATAAGCTCGGCATTGCGATACGCTGTGTCTGCTCTGTCCTCTCCTCCTCTTCCTCTCGTCGCTGCTGCTGCGAGTCGTTGTTGTTGCTTCTCTTCCTTCGCTCCCTCGCTCGCAGCACAGCCACGAACTCGTACCGCGTGAGTCGTGAG
>Ga0209930_1003840_pt1 | contig 14307 bp, 12 predicted proteins | sample ThiBiot_500_biof_2_FD_183948 | JGI IMG/M metagenome (GOLD analysis project Ga0209930, IMG submission 183948) | Wastewater bioreactor microbial communities from Cape Town, South Africa - Thiocy_cont_500_biof (SPAdes) | ecosystem: Engineered > Bioreactor > Thiocyanate-remediating >... | reverse complement strand
TTGATTATAAAACTGACCAGGATCGTACTGAAAACTTAACAAAATTTCCTTGCATTTATTTTTTCTTTGAAGGATCCGGAAAAAATCTAAGCAAGGTCCTATAAGCTTGTGAAATATAATTTCCTATTTCTTCGATGACTGGCTTCGAACGGAATCTGTCCAGATCTTGGATAGTTCTCGAATAATTCTTGTCCGTATGTTGGCTGATACTATCGAAAAGATCCTGACAAGAATTACTTAGCAAATCTTGACAATTTCTCGACCGAATCTTATTATAGAATTTTTTCAACAATCCTTTTAACATCTGTATAGGATCCGATGTGAATCTGGACAGGTTTCTGATCTATCCATTACGATTCCAATCTGACCAGGAACCACGAAAAATCTTGAACAGGATCCAGTATTTCCTTCAATTATCTTACGATCAGGATCCTCGAAGGATTAAGTCAATGTCCTGATCAAAACTTGTCAAGAACTTGAATGAGGATCTTGTCAGGATATTAAATAAGATCCTCAGTTAAACTTGACAGGATCCTATTAGTTGAGGATCCTGAAGGATCTGTGCAGGAATTCAACAAGAATGATCAGGATTGAGACTAGGGATGTCTAATTAACGATAATGCATCTGTTTCGAAGGCCCACGTATTAATACTAATGTTATATGCTGTGATACGCTTCGTTTGCTTCATCATTAGTAAGAATGCATACTTGGTTAAAAAACGCTTACAGTAATCGATTCACCTTGTACACTGAAAAATCCATTGCCAATCATCTACAGACTTCGAATAAAATATTATACTTAGTACATTCACCTGAAAGTACATATAGGTAACCTTAAAGAGAATATCTATAATTTCATACTGTAAACGATCGAAAAATATGAAGAACGAAATGAATTCAGTGTTTCGCATTTCATTATTCTAATTTCCGTCGTAAGATGAGATTCTTTACTTAAGTTATATTTTTCACAAGGAGAAAAGAATTATTCGCTTTTGTTTTAAATACTCAAGTATTGCCAATAATTATTGTCCGTTTTATACTTTTTTCGTTCTTGATAAAGAAACGCTTCACTTATTATACTCTACAGTACGAATGTTTGTAGACATTGTAATGTAAAGTTATACTCAGATACCTGTCTAAAATCGTACGAAGACAGTAAAAAGAAATTGCTCGTTGACAATCAAAATCTTTCACAAATCATACTTATATCAAGCATCCAAATGAGATAAGATAAAGTAGAATCTCTGCAGAATATAGTTCATATGTGATCTCAAACAATCTATGTGTATTCAGATATATTTTATTATCAAATAGAAGAATGATTATTATGTATAAGCATTCGATAATAAACACCTTGTTTATCGACTAATTCCTTATGAGTTCCACTTTCAATTATTTGTCCTTGATCAAGTACGTAGATTATATGACATGAACGAATAGTGGAAAGACGATGAGCGATGATCAATGATGTTCGATTTGGATCTTGTTTTTGAATTTCATCCAGAACTTGTTGAATTATCTAGAATAGAACATTTCATCAATAGATAGATTGATTATTTTCATACGAAAATCTTTTACTTGTTCATTAAAAGAATCTAATGCACTCGTTGCTTCATCTAATAAGAGAATCTTTGGGCGACGTACAAGAACTCGAGCAATAGCAATACGTTGTTTTTCTCCACCAGATAGGAGACAACCGTTCATTCCGACTTTTGTTTCATATCCCTAGCAAAAAAAAACACACACATATACGTCAATTGTCTAGAATAGAATGAGATAATTTCGAATCAACTTCGGGTAATTGCTGAATAAATGTATGAATATTTGCTTTGGTTGCTGCATTAACTATTTCATCGAATGGAACATTTTCTAATCCATAAGAAATATTCTCAGCAATAGTTAAATTAAAGAGAACAGGCTCTTGACTAACAAGTCCGAAACGTGATCGTAACCATTGAATATTCAATTCACGAATATCAACACCACCCAAAAGCTAATCAAAATCATCAATTTCATGATTGAAAGATAATGTAAAACAAGAAGAAGATACGAACTACTTGTCCATTAGTAACATCATAGAATCTCTCTAATAGTTGAATAATTGTTGATTTACCACATCCAGATGCTCCTAAGTATATTCTCGTGAACTATTTTCACAGTCTCTCTTGATTCCTTACCAACAAGAGCAACAGATTGACCTGGTTTGATTCTTAGATAAAATTTGTTTAAAATTGTTGATGTTGATCGTGTTGGATAGGTAAAACTTATATTATTTAGAATAATCTCACCTTGATAATCAATCTAGTTTAAAAAAGGATGATTTGATGATTAATTACAATAGAATGTTCTTTTCCTTACTAATTCATCCCCTTGACTCGATCGATTGTCAATGTTTGGTTGACGATCAAATAAATCAAAGAATATTTCAGCACTCGCTAATGATCCGCCAAGACGGCTTGTTCTTTGAAATAATCAAATAAATTTGCGATTCTTATTTGTGAAAAACAAAAAGGACTAATTTACAGCATGCATAGAAGTTTTACTGCTTGAATCAATGGCATAGTAAAAGCAAATGCACTAAATTTTAGAATAACGACAATTATAATAACAAAAAAAAACGGATCGATTATAATAAATATACATGATGATTGAATTGGTTGTTATTTGATGAGTCTGATAGAGATGGAGTGCATACCAATACATTAAAGCTAAAATAAAAGTCTCCAATGTCCACGTTAGAGCATATTCAAATGAAGTCAAAAGAGCAGAATTCTGAGCAATTCTAAATGATAAGATATAGGCAAAGTGCAACTTTGAAATGTGATCATAAAAAAGAACAATCAAATGATTTTACTTCACAATTTGTTTGATTAAATGAACATATTCGTAGAAAACTTCTTTTTCTATTGAAAGTTGTTTAACTGTTCGCATATTGTGAATTCTTTCACTTGTAAACTATAGAAGAAGATCTTATTCGAAATTCACACATACATATTTGATTATTTACAGAATTGGCTTTTGTCAAAACTGAGCTTGATTGTTTCGTAATATATTGCATTATACGTATATCAATGTAAAAAAGTAATCCAATGATAACGAACGGAATGAATACTATTATCGTTAATTTCCAACTAAAAATACAGCCGAATATAAGACTTGAACCAAATAAAGCAATACATTCACAGATAACACCTAGTCGTGTTCCTGTCATATCTTGATTTAGTGAGGCATCCATTGATAAACGTTTACAAATAGCACCTGAATTATTTTCTACACGATCAAAATACGCAACTTCCTGTCGAAGTAAACATGCAAATGCTTTTGAACGAATACGTTGGACTAACTTTGATCCTGAGATAGCAAATGCTTTGTACTAAATTTACATATATATATAGAGAGAGAGAGAAAGAGAAGAGTATTTCTTTCGATAGGATATTTTTGAAATGAATTATGTACTTGATAGTATCGAGAAATCCAACCACAAGTACCTAATAAAAGAAACGGAAGATTTGCAATCAACATTTGATGACGTCTCTCAACATAATCACAATTTTTGAATATCTAGAATGAAAAAAATCATTTATTTATCTTCATCTTTTATTTTATACCTGAATGATTCTCGTTAGTAATAAGGCAAAAAGCGATTCAGATATTCCATTGAATAGACATGCAAGACAGCCAATAAAAACTATCTTCCACTCAGGACGATTCATTGATAATAGTCGTAGAAATGTTGATTTCATTTTCGCTTCTTTATCTTCATTTGAACTTCTAACATCACTATCGAATGATCTTTTCGTTGGCGTACATTCTGTTCTATTTGTTTCGCTTCGTGTGAATTCATCGACATTATCAGTCAGATTCATTTGTTGACTTTTCACCATTGATTGGTACTTTCCATTGTCGGTATTCATCAAACTATCATGTGTACCTGATTCAATCACCTGACCATCATCAATAACATAGATTTGATGAGCATGACGAATAGTAGTTAGACGATGTGTAATAATAATAGTTGTTCGTTGTTGACATGCACGATCAAGTGCATCTTGAACAATCTTTTCATTGGTATGATCTAATGCACTTGTTGCTTCATCTAGTAAGAGTATTTTCGGTTGTCTGACAAGTGCACGTGCTAAGGCAAGACGTTGTTTTTCTCCTCCACTTAATTGTATACCTCGTTCACCAACAATTGTGTTATATTTCTAAATTTCATTAAATGAAAGTGAAAGATGCGATTTTGAGAAAGATTAAACAAACATTAGATAGTGCCATAATGAATTCATGTGCATTGGCTTCTTTAGCTGCTTGTTCAATTTCGAATTGTGTTGCATTGACTTTACCCAAACGAATATTTTCATAAATAGTCGTATCGAATAAAATCTACATTACAACGATTTTTTTTTCGATTTTATTTTGCAAATAAAACTAACTGGTTCTTGACTGACAATGGCAATGTTTTGTCGAAGATGTTCGAGATGATATTCATTGAGAGGTCGATTGTCTATTGTAATTTGACCTGATAAATGTTCATATAGACGAAGAAGAAGCGAGAAACATGTGGTCTTTCCTACGAATTAGATCAGAGTGAAAAAGAAATATATCACTGAAAATCATCGAATTTACCACAACCACTGGCACCAACTAATGCTGTTATCTCATTTTCACGAGCAATACACGTGAAATTGTTCAGAATAATTTTTTCGTCTCGACTTGGATAAGCAAAAGTAACATTCTTAAATTGAATATCACCAGTGATTTTGCTCTTTGTTTTTTGCAATGAAAGTTTATCTGGCCAAATATTCTCTTCATTTATATTCGATATATTCACCTAAAAAAAACAAATAGACATTTAAAATAAAGTCGAGAAAGATTCAATTCATTCGAATTACTTCATCGATCATACGAAATATTGCTGTTGCTGCACTTCGAGCTTCAACATATGACTGAAAGAAAGGACCAAGTGAAGCAAATATATGCAGGCACTCAGTACATATTATTGCAACCTTATTTAAAAAGATGATTGATAATATTTATTCCTTTTATTGAAAAAAGTACTTACAACTAGAATATCACTAATTATCATTGGATTATTATTATTATTATAAATAAGATATGAGCCAAAAATACAACCAATGGCGAAAGTAACATACGTTAGGAAACTTAACGATCCAGTAAAAATACCCAACAGAACGCCTTGACGAATAGCATGCGAACCGGTTACTTCTAATTCTTTGTTGTATCTAATTCAAAAAGAAATCTTGTCTTTGTTTTTTTCAGAAAAATTAGAAGAAAAAAAATATTAAAAACCGTTTGCATTCAAATTCCATCGCATTAAATGAAAGAACTGTTCGGAATGAACTGAACACTTCATGAGCGACATATCCAGCTTTCGAATAATTTTCCATTTCATTTGTTATTTCATTTGTAATTAACTATAAAAAAAAAAGATGCAAATTCAATTAAATCATTGTTCTTCCTATGGTTATGCATTTTTATTTATATACTTTGGAAAATACCATTGAACTTGTAAGAACAAATGGAAAAATACATAATAAAATTAAACTTAATTTCCAATTGAGAACAAATGAAATAAGAAGTCCGCCAATGATACATAAAATAGATGAAACTAACATGAGAAATTCAAGACCGATTCCTATTTCAATTTTTCGAATATTACTATCACAAAATACAATGGTTATTATGACAAAGAACAACAAGAAGACATGACTTACTCGATTAGATTATCATGAAAATCATCAATGCATTTTGTATCGAAATACGTCATATTCTAGTGAGAAACACTATATTTATTTATTTTTTAAAATGAATATAATATACTTACACGTTGAAGAAGCGATCGAAAGAGACTTAGATTCATGCGAAATGTTTGTCGTTTAATAGAACTTGTCCAGAAAAAGGTGACTATTAAAGATACGACAAATTCTACAACACCAACGGCTTATCGGAAGAGAAAAAAAGAAAGCATTGTTGAAATCACGTTTTTTCAAATGGCATTAGTTACTTAGCAATACATAGATTTCATATAGGACTTTCTCGTGAAAAACTGTTTGAGATATTGTATTTTGATTCGAATAAACGGTTGAATTGCACTGGAGTCCAGTCGATTCAATAACAAATAGCCCTGCTATTCGACTAACAAGAAATAAGTTGAGAATGAAACAGCACGTTTGAATTAGAACGAAAAAAGCAGTAACGATCATTAAGAATAAATCAAAACGATTTGCAAAACGAAACTAAAAATTAAACAAAAACGCGGTACTACAAACGCTAATTATTGAAAATACATCATACTATTTGAAAGATGCCCACAACAGCATCAGAATTTCTCATATTTCCGATTGATTTTGCATGGTTCGCTGCATTTATTAACAATTCATTTTCATTCATTTTACCTTTTGATGATAGACACAAAAATGGCGAATATTAAATAAATCGAACTGACTGAATCGATCGTTTCAATCATCGATGCGCACAGTCCTACTACATGGGAATAATAGTCAAGGTGTGTGTACTTCGATTCGAGAACGTTTAATTATGTTGATGCGAAGGACAACCATACGAGAAAAATCAAACGCGTTCGTCTATTCATGTCAAGGTGAAAAACGATATACACACGTATTTTAACACAACTGCTTCTGTGTTCTATCTGTGTATATCTTCCAAAGAAATCGAATATTAATATTGTAACGAAAAAGCGCAGATTCGTTTGCTGAATTCTTGACTATTGAGTTGACAATGAGTTTGGTTTGATTGTTTACTCCAAGTATACAATCGATATTTTATTGATAAGATAAAAGTTATACGAATAGAAAGATTAGCATGTGTAGAAAGAATGTAATAGTATGTGAGTCAATCACTGAACTGATCTAACTTCAATTGAACTGAAAGTTCGATTGACTCTAGGTATTTCTACCTAGAGAGAGAAGAGAGAGAACATCTTGCACATATAAATCTAACAAATAATTCATGAGAAAGGTAATGGAAATGAGATCATATAACGATAAGTCAATCTGTTGCTTCAGATTTAAACAATGTAACACGATTAGCATTACAAATCTCGGTGAACGATGAACGACGTCAACTGTTCGACTGAGCCACACCATGTGTGAATGTCTTTATTTGTTCTTTTCCGCTTCATTAATTTTGCTCGTTCTGTTGTCGCCAAGTGTGAATGAACTTATCTCTATCATTGATTGTTTCTTTTCTTTCTTCATTAATTCATTCTGCTTCATTGATCATCTTCTTAATTCTTCGATTTGTTTGTTCTTGGCACAAAATGGTCAATATTAGTCACTATAATACGTACTGTTTCCTGATTGGACCGGACAAACAAAGTTTTAAGACTTTTTCCTACCCATTTTAGAAGCCTATAACCCTTTCTTTCAGAAAAGGGAACTATGAAATCACAAATTAATCAGTTTTGGACTGTTTCACTTGGTAATACTAAAATGAATGTTTTAGAAAAAATCAATAATACAATGGGTGGTACTTTCAAAGAACTAACAAATTCAGATGATCTCGTTGATGTTTATGCCGAGATCGCCCACCATTAAATGACATTCTTTTTCTTTTATCAGACAGTTTCACTTTTGATTATTTTCTTTAGATTTCAGCAAAATTGATTGTTTTTTTCTTTAGAAATAAAATCATATATTAGCCTTGAAATATTTTCTGAGAAATGTGCCAGATTGTTCTTTGCTATACAATAAAAACGCTTACGAGAAACATACTATAGATATAGCATGAGGGTGAATCAATTGATTAACAAACCGATTGGTCTATCTCTTGAATAAAAAGATAAATACAATCTGCTAATTGCAATTTTTGCTTTTCATCAATCGATATTATAGTCAAAATAAATTAAAAATGGTATAGCTATTGTGCTTAAATCAATTGTGAAATTATAATTACAGAATTTTGCTTTACCGATGCGTTTCATGACTCCAAAGATAGCCATGTGTTAATTCATACTTTTCGTATAATTATTTTTTGATCTAAAGAAAGTAGTAAACAAAACATAACCAGTTCTGTGTATGTGAAAAAAAAAGACAAGTATATTTACAAACACGAGATGCATACTGAACGATAAAGTCAATAATCATCATCTACATCAAAAATCAAATTCATAATTTTATTAATGAAGCCATATATGAGATTTTTTTTCGTTTGATGCAAAAGGTAATCATATTTTATTTTTCTTGAGATAGATGCTGAAATGAAATCAAAACAAAAATTAGGTAGTATCATAGTTTCACGACGCTCTCGGCATCGTTCCATTCCTCGTAAAGTGAGTTTTCCCTGTTTTGATCCTTTTTCTTTCAAGAATGCTTTCAAATTTAGTTTAATGATCCATCCAAGATAGAAACAGTATCAACTAGAGTCGTTCATGTAACATCTGGCTTACGAAAAGCAGTTTCTTCTGTAAATGACACTTTACATTCGGTGAGATTGTTCTAAAAATGAAGATCAAGTATTTTATAATTATTCTTCATTTTTTTATGATAGTCAAATCAAAATACAAGAAAAAATGTCAAGATGACGAATATATCATTTATACAAACTAGTAGCCCAATAAAACTAATTTTTCCATCAACATCTCCTGAAGTGAAGCATCTTAAGGTAATAACACGTGCAATATATATGACTAAACAAAGTAATGCTGAATCTTTTTAGGATAATATCAGTTTTTACAGTCAGGTGAGAAGTTTTATTAGTTCTCTTGTCAATATTTTTTGTGTGAAATTTATAGAAGAATAACAAAAATTTATCAGATCGAAGAAGTATGACAATAGATTATCATCAGAAATCTAAACGAAGAAAAAATGATAAGTGAGTATTATATTATTAAATGAAAGTTTAATAGTTTTTTTTTCTTGTTTATCCTATTAATCATAGAAATACATGTCGCTACTGGATACGATTGATATTTATAGCTCTCATATGTATTTTATGCATTATGAGTATTCTACTTGTTCTTCTAATTAGAACTAAAACAAAGACAAAAATAACTCGAAGTAAGACCCGCTTTCTTTTTCTACATGAGAAACACAATTTCAATTAAATGTTCTATGAAAATAAATGACCTTCTCTTCTTCGTTTATGAAGATTCTGATATAAAATATACGATTGTTTTATTTTATAGATCTTACAGCTGTTCTACGTTGGAACACAACAGGCATTACTGTAGCTGGTATTGGCGCCCAGAAAGGTAATGCAAGTAATCAACTTAATTTTCCTTTTGGGGTGATCGTTGATCATGCATACAATATCTATGTTGCTGATCGATATAATCATCGAATTCAAAAATTCTTGTTTGAAAATTTAACTGGTCAGACTATAGCTGGAAATGGAACAGCTGGTTCATCTCTCTATCAATTGAACAACCCATCACGAATCATCATCGACTCAGAGGGAAACTTGCATATTTCAGAATTTCTCAATTATCGAATTCTATTCTGGCCTAACGGTGCTATTTCAGGAATACTTGTTGCTGGTACAGGTAAGCAATATTATTATACTGCTTGCTGTGGCTTAATTTAGAAAACAAAATAATTATCACTCTTATCCCTCTCTATACTATGTAATCTGTCTTTGTATAATCTTGTAGGTAATGTTGGGGCCGCTCACAATCAATTATATAATCCGTATGGTATTGCTCTCCATCCAACAACAAATACATTATATATAGCGGATTTTAACAATCATCGAATAATGTCATATGCAAAAGGTGCTACTTCTGGCACATTGTTGTTGGGTGGCCAGGGAATAGGAACAAATAATACACAAGTATCCTCACCTGTTGGTTTATATCTGGATTTATTTACAAATAGTTTGGTAATTACGAATTATGGTGCGCATAATATTGTTCGATATGTATTAGGTACAAATAGCTGGAGCCTCATTGCAGGTGATATCAATGGTATACAAGGTACGATACCAACCCGCCTTTCTTATCCTACTGATGCAATACTGGATCCAATGGGTAGTTTGTATGTTGCTGATAGAGATAATCATCGCATTCAGTTTTTCTATGATAATCATTTCAATGGAACCACTATTGCTGGCATTACAGGTGTTTCTAATCTCAATGGTACCACACTTAATGGACCTCGATCTCTGACCCTTGATAATCAACTAAATTTGTATGTAGCAGACGCCAACAATAATCGAATTCAAAAGTTTTTTCGTTACTAATTTACATAATTCTTTTTTTGATACATATTTTTCATGTACGTATAATTCTAAATAAACACTGATCAGTTAATTGAAAAGAATATTATATAAGGATGATACACAAATGTAAAATAAATGTCTTATTTTAACCATTAATGCGGTGAATCGTCATCTACTTTGAAATATAATATATGCTTTTTTTTTAATGAAGCCACATACAAGCATTCGTTCGTTTAATGCAGAAATCGATTCACAATCAATCATTGTAAAATAAAACAAAAGAAACCAAGCATTGTAATAATCTCGCGTCTTTCTCGTCATTATTCATCTGGTTCTAAAGTTAGTTTTTTTTTCTTTGATCTTTTTGTTTTCGAAAATGTTTCAAAATTTAGTATAAACATTCATCAATCATGTATCATTTGGCTTACAAAAACCAGCTTCTTCTATAAATCATACTTTACGTTCGTTGAGATCTTTTCAAAGATCAAAATCAACTAGTTTGTTGTTATTATTATTGTTGTTTATACTAAATAAAACAACAACAAAAAAAGTGACGATAAACATAGAACATATACACAAGAGGTATAGTTTCTTGAAAAGAATTTATAAGACATACATTCATGATTAACACTTAGATGATTACATTAAATCAACTATGACCAAATATATTCATATAAGAAGAGAATTCTTGACTGAATTCTTGTAATTTTCTATTTTAATGATCATATCTTCATTATTTTCATGTTATCTTTATGATTGCTATATTTTTCTCTGTTGATAATTATTGTCTTCAAATTTGACTATTTTAAAGTTAGATGACAATTATACTCTAATTTAATAGACCAATAATTCATTAAAGATAAATTAAATGTTTTAGAAAATATGAATAATGTCAGATCGAACAAAGAGTTTGGAGTGACGTTCAAAAGATTCTGAAAAATAAATATTTTATTTATTTTCATAAATCAATTTTCAAATCAACAATTATATCAACACAAATATTCTTCAATAAGACTCATTTATCATTATTTATTTATATAAAAATTATATTTATTTTGTCAAAATCAAGATTCAAACTAAATACGTTTATTATATTCTTTCAAAAACAATAAAATTTATTTTAAAAAAATTCAAATAATAAATCAAATTTTTCAATTCATCATTAGGATAATCGATTTTATTTTCATCTATCAATCGAAAATTGTTGAACACGATGATTCCAATAATCAACAACATAAAGATTATTTTCTCGATCAAATGATAAATCTGTGGGAAAATTCAATTCATTTGCTTGTTGCCCTTCACCATTTCTACCTACAATAATATTACCTTCTTTTGCTCCTTTGTACCAACGCATCACTCGATCATTCCCAAAATCTGCTACATAGACAGTTTCGAATTGATCAATAATGATTCCATAAGGAGAGGATAATTGTTTGACACTATTTCCTTTACCTTGACCACCAGCAACAATAATTCCTTCTTTTGCACCTTTTATCCATTTCATTACACGATGATTTCCCAAATCTGATACATAAATTGAATCATTTTGATCAACAAAGATGTTTGTAGGAGAATTGAATTGATTGAGATGATCACCTCTTCCATTTCCACCAGCAACTAATATTCCATTCTTTTCTCCTATTTTCCATCTTCTTACTTCATGTTTCTCATAATCACAAACATAAAGATAATCATTATTATCCATGACTAAACCCCGACAATAAACATTTGAGATGATTGTTTCACCATTTCTACTATTTGAACGAGACCATCGAACTATTCGTTTGTTCCGCCAATCAGAAATAATCAAACAATCGCTCTTTTGATCGATGATCACATTTGTTGGATTATACAATTGATCATTTTGATTTCCTGTACCTTTTCCACCAGCAACAATTTTACCATTTCTTTCACCTTTCTTCCATTCAATTATGCGATGATTATATTGATCAGCAATATAAATAGTTTGATCATGATTAATATAGATTCCCCATGGATAATTAAATTGGTTTAATCCATTACCACATCCATTTCCTCCTAAAATGGTGATACCATTTTGTTTCCATTTTGTATTAATTGAAATATTTTTTCGAATAATTAATTGTTCTAAAATAAAAATATTTTTAATTAAAAATGTAAATTATTAAATTTATTTAATAATAAAAAGTTGAAGAGTGATAAATTAAAATGAATAAATTTAATTTAATTTTGTTCAAGGAAATGAAATCTATGAAAATATTTATTGAAAAACAAATTTAGATTTTAGAAAAATATTTTGTGTTGAAAATAAAAAGAATTTATTTTTTAATTGTTTTTCAATTATAGAATGAATTCAATTAAAAAAAGATTGATTTTATAAAATATTATTTGAAGATATTTTCTGAATTGTTTGTTTATCTAGTTTTGAGAAAATTTTAACAATTAATTTTCTACTGAAGATTTTTTTTTTTGGTTTTGTGAAAAACATTTTGAATTATACAATGGATATTCAAAATCGAATAAAAATATTTTATTTTTTATTTTATCATAATTATCAATAGAAGAAAAAAATCAACAAGAGTCGTGAGAAAAGTTGACATTCGAAATGGTGATTCGAGATAGTTGTTTCGTTGAACGGAAGTTAGATCTTTTATTCATTTTTTGAAAACTGCCTGAAATCATGGTGGTCCTTGACTACGATAATTTGTGAAAACTGCGCTTTTTTATCAGTAACTTGGATCAACACATCTCATTGAAGTGAGCGGCCATATATACCTGAACTTTGTATAATGTGCAGGTAGATTGTCCTTCGAAGTATCCTGCGACAAACTTCGACAAGTTTCATGGGCCAGCAATGTCATTGACAACATAGCACAAATTTCTTAGTTTAGCGAGGCATGACATTCTTTAGAAGTGCACATGCCTCGATCAAGGTTTTTTATATAGGTAGTATTCAAAAGATACCTTTTATTGATCTGTCAAACAGTTATTTATTAAAAATATAACACCTAGATAACATAATTTGAGGTGATTTAAATATTGGTTAACCTATAATAATAACTGTGCATGAAACTACGATTGCAATCAAGCTTATCGAATTAAACTATGGTCCATTACGATTTGACTCGAAAATTTCTCTGTGGGTAATTCGAAACAATAATTTAATCTTATAAATATTACTCTTTCAAAGAATATTTTACACATAACTAAATGTAATCTATAATAGTTAAGGAGAAGTGAAAAAAAAGAAAATTTATTTCAATATTATTTTTTCTGTCAAATGATAAAATCAATTATGACTCAACATTTTTTATTTTGTATATTTTGATGAAATTATGATATCTAACATTTCTATGTAAAATCTTAATTTAATTTTGTTTTTTTTTTATATTTATGATTAATGTTAAATAAACTTACGAGAATGATTAAGAAGAGAAGTTTTGTGAATAGTTGATGTAGATATTGGTTCAATTTGATCTAAATAAATTTAATTATATATCAATATAATGTTTTCTAGTTAAATTTCTTTAGAAATATACAAGTTCTTTTTAAGAATTCATTCAAGGTCTTAGAAAGTTTAAAACAGAGCAATTAATTGCTTTTTTTTAAATAGTTTCTTTAATTCTTTTTCTATACATGTTAATCATTTATTTTTTCTTTTAGATCTATTTTTTCAATAATATATCTATTAAATATTTACTAGAAGAGATAGTAACAGAAATTTTGTTGATAAATGTTGATGAATCTTCATTGATTTTAATATTTTCAGGTTGATTAAGTTGTTTTTCTAATTGATTTAATTTAATTTTTAATTCATTTAAATTAATTTCATTAAAATCATTTTCATCTCGAATTTCTTTCATTTGTTCAGTTAATTTTTTAAATTCAATTTCAATCTTTTGAATATGTTCATTTGTATATTTTAATAATGATTCTCTTGCATCATTTGCTGTTTGTTTTATTTTTAAAATAGATTTATCTTCCCATTGATTAATTTCTTTAAATAAAATATGTTTTTCTGGATTTATTATTTGTTCAGAAAGAGTTTGTCGGAAAACATTTCTTTCATCTTCAATTTCATCTAATTGTTTACCCAATTCTCTGTTATGATCATTAAGATGATTTAAA
>Ga0209930_1003838_pt1 | contig 14315 bp, 3 predicted proteins | sample ThiBiot_500_biof_2_FD_183948 | JGI IMG/M metagenome (GOLD analysis project Ga0209930, IMG submission 183948) | Wastewater bioreactor microbial communities from Cape Town, South Africa - Thiocy_cont_500_biof (SPAdes) | ecosystem: Engineered > Bioreactor > Thiocyanate-remediating >... | reverse complement strand
CGCCGGGCGATGAACGCGAGTGGCATCCTGGGGATTGTCGACCGGCAGCTTCATCAACTGGCCGAGCGACTGTGCGGCGACCTTGGCCTGCTGCCAGCGGTTGAGGACCGTGGTGATAGAAGAGAGCGGCGCCAGCATCCGGCTGACCAATATGCTCGCCGCCACCAGAACGCCGGTGCTCATCTCGCCCATCATCACGGACGGCACGCCGAAGAAGATCACGACGGCGAAGGCGGCGCCCTGCACCGTCTGCATCCAGTTGTTGAGACGGTTGAGCAGATCGCGCAGGAGCAGGCCGGAATCGGCGTTGACCGCGTTGTAGTGGTTCCACTGGTTCTGGAAGCGCTGCTCGGCCTGCAAGACCTTGATGTCTTCGATGCCCTGAACGGCTTCGACCAGCATGGCGCTCCGCAGGGAAGACTCGCGCATCCCCATGTACGCCAGTTCGCGTAGCCGCGGTTGCGCGAGCAGGCTCGGGATCAGCAGCAAGAGAAAGGCCGCCAGCGGCACCAGCACCAGCCAGCCCGCGATGAACCAGAAGACGACGCAGAAGACAAGGAAGAAGGGCAGGTCCGCCGCCGCCGCGATGGTGGTCGAAGTCAGCATGTCGCGAACGGGTTCCAGCTCGCGGATCTGCGATATGAACGTCCCCGTCGAACGCGGACGGGCGCTGTTCCGGACGCGCAGCGCATGACCGAACACCCGGTCTGAAATGCGCAGGTCCGCCCGCTTGCCCAGCACATCGGTGATCCGCATTCGTGCGTCCCGCATTATCCAGGCGAAGATCAGCGACAGGAGCACGCCGCCGAACAGCACATAGAGCGTCGGCATCGACTGCGCGGGCACGACCCGGTCATAGACCTGCATCGAGAAGATCACGCCCGCCAGCGCCATCAGGTTGGCGACGAGCGAGGCGATCAGGATATGCGCGTAAGGCCGCCAGTCGACCAGCACGAGACTGCGCAGCCAATGCTCCTCAACAGGAGCGATATAGTCGTCCACCCGCGCGTCACGGGCCGATTGCAGCGGGCGCAGCACGGTCAGCGCTTCAACGTGAGGCTGCAAATCCTCGATGCTATGCGTGACCGTCGCGCCGCCGTCACCGCTCATGGCGAGCGACAGCCCTTCCTCGCTCATGGCGGTGACCACCGCCACCTGTCCGCCGGCGAGTTGCAGGACCACGGGCAGCCGCCAAGGCGTGAGATCGGCCAGCCCTGGTTGCAGCCATTGCAGCGACAACCCGGCCTGGCGGGCCATTTCACGAACCTGATCCTCGACCGGCGCCTGCCCGTTCCACCGCGCGGCAAGCCGGATATGCTCCACCGAGGCATTGAGCTGGTAATGGGCGGCGACTGCCAGCACCGCGTCGCGCCAGCCCATCTGCAGTGCATGAGCGGCGGTATCGCTCGCAGCCGCCGGATCGATGGTTGGTGACGGTTCGGCGGCCATTGGAGATTGGCTATCCTGGATCATCGTCCGCGCCCTCCGGACATCGTAGGGCCGTAAACCGGGCGAGCTTCATCCAGGCGGAAGGTGCTTCGCATACGGTCGCTGAAGTAGAGGCACTGCACGGCCAGGCGGTATTGCATATGTATTCCCTGCGCCTGGTCGATGCGGGCGCTGTGATATTCTTGTTCGGCGTTGAGCAGATCGAGCAGCGAACGGGTGCCCAATTGCAGATATTGCTGGCGATAGAGATCGCGCGTGGCGTCGATACTGGCGACGCGGGTTTGCAGCACCGGCTCGCGCTGTGCCCAGCCATCGAACTGTGCCCTGGCGTCGGCAAACCCCTGAGCCGTCTCCAACCGCGCTTGCCGGACGGCATCTTCATAGGCACGCAACTGATGGATTGCGCCCCGCTCCTGCGCCTGCACCCGCCCGCCCTGATAGAATGGCATCGAGAGATTGAGGCCGATCTGGCCGGTCGTGCGATATTCGCCGTAGAGACGCGAACCGTTGGTCAGCGCCTGGCCGACGCTCCCGTCCAGCGTCACCGTGGGATAGCGCTGCGCCCTGGCTACATCGAGATCGGCGCGTGCCTCGTCGCGGCGGGCGCTGGCCGCACGCACGGCGGGGGTATCCGCTTCAGCGCCATCCCGGCACGCCGCGCTTTGCAACTCGGCGGGGATATCCCCGGTGATGGCGACCGGCGCGGTGCGACCCGTCAGGTGCATTAGGGTCAGGCTGGCGCGCAGCGCCTCGGCCTCGGCGCCCAGCAATTGCGAGCGCATCGCCTCGACGCGGGAATGGGCCTGCTCCATGTCCGACCGCGACGTAGCCCCCTTGGCGACTCGTTCGGTGACCAGGGCCGTAATCGACATGACGGCGGAAAGCTGCTCGCGCGAGATCTGCACCAGGAGTTGCTGAAGATGCGCGTCCACCCAAGCCTGCGCGGTGTTGAGCGCGACTTCGTCTGTCGCCTGCTCGACCTGCGCCTCGCGGGCGCGAACGCCCGACTCCGCCTTGCGAACACCTCCGGCGACCTTGCCGAAATCATACACCAACTGCGATCCGGTCAGCCTGGCGGTGTACACGTTGCGCGAATCGTAGCTGGTGTTGCGGTAGCTGTTGATCTGATTTTCGATACCGCCCGTGATCTGCGGCTTGTAGCCGGCGCGCGCCGCATCCACCTCCGCATTGGCCTGTCCCACCTGCTCGCCGGCGCCGCGGACGCTGGGGTGTGTTGCGATGGCCGCGCGCACGGCCCCGGCCATATCCAGCGGGCCGTTATCGGCAGTTTGTGCGGCAGCCATGCCTCCGGCCCCCATGGCCAGGCACACAGCTCCGGCAAGATGGCGCCGTGTGAACGGCAAGGACATGATTTTCTGGAGGCGCGCATATCGCCTTCCGGGCAGGTCTTTTTCAAACATTGCGAAACTCAAAGGCGACAGAGGCGCCGGATCATGACCCGCGCCCCTGTCGACCGTCCTGCTGATGCTTTGGAAGGTTACGCGAGCGGCCCACCTGCGGGGGTGTGCAGGACAGACCGCTCGCGCCGCCATCAGGCTGCGTAGGACACATGGTTGTTGTTATAGATGTCCTCGTCGATTAGCAGCGTGACGCCGGCCGTACTCGTGTAGGTGACATGACCATCGGTCACGGTGCCGGTGGTGCTCCACTCGCTTGCGCTCGACAATTCCACCCTGTCCTCGGCATCGCCTACGATGGTCAACGTCCCGCTGCTCGATCCCGTGATCTGCAGCACATCGGCGATCGACAGACCGCCGGTGATGCTGTTGGCGCCGGGCGCCCCCAGATCGATGATCTCGATGTTCCGCAGCAGGTTGGCGAGAGCGTCATGGCCAAGATCCTCGCCATAACGCAGCGCCACCGTGTCGATCCCGGCCTTGCCGTCGATCGCATGGCCATCCCAGATGAAGCTGTCGCTCCCCGTGGTCGCCAGGACCGGCGACACCGCCACGGTCATCGTGTCCGAGACAGGGGCGGATGCAGCGCCGGTGGCGCTTTCCACCGTCCATGCCGTCACGGTCACCTGCGTACCGGCGGTTCCGCCATCCTGGTCGGTCAGCGCCGACGCCGCCTGCACGAAGCCAAGCGTATCGAGAGCATCCCGCGACAGGCCGGTGATGGTGTAGGTATCGGTCACCTCGTCATAGCCAACCCCGTCGATCAGCGTATCACCCATATAGAAGGCGGCATGCTCGCCCAGCCCGGTGACCTGCAGCGTCGTGGTTTCGGTGCTTTCATCCGGCACGGCTGCGGCCGCCGTGGCTGCGTCGACCATGGCTGCATTCAGGTTCAGGTCGATGACGCGGCCTTCCCTGCCGAACGACAAGGTCGGATCGATGGTAAGGCCGTTAGCGACGGCCGTCACCGTCACCGTACCCAGGGGAACGGTGTCCACCCTTGTTGTCGACAGGCTGTTCTCGCCCGATTCCACCACCAGCGACAGATCCTCGAGCGTGCCGCTCCAGTGGGTCGCGGGCAGGATCGCCACATAGGCCGGCAGCGCCCCACCAGAGGAAAGCACCCAGGTGTTGGTGATGCCGTCGCCGCCGGCGTTGGAAGCCTGCGCGGCAAGCGTAGCGTCACCGGCGTCGTTGCCGACATAGAGCAGGAAGCCCACCGGCACACCGGACAAAAGGATGGACTGGATTGTTTCCGACTCATCATTGTCATTGAGCGCCACCGACAGTCCGGTCAACGCGATGGCATTGCTCTTGTCGGACGACGCGGCTTCGTTGCCTGTTGCTGGCTGGGCGTTCACCGTGACGCCGTTGTTGACGATCACGACATCGGCCGTGCCCGCCGCCGAGGCTGCTTCCGTATTGGCGGCACCTGTCTCCTGCGTCTGTGCCCAGGCGGTGAAAGTCACGTCGCCCGGCTGCAGCACCGTGCCGCCCGGCGCCGTGTAGGTGAGGTCGACCGAACCGCCCGATGGGCCGATGTCGATGACATAATAATTGCCATCTGGCACACCATCGACCCCGCTGACGGGGCTGAGCGAGACAGGATGGCCATCGCCATCCATCACCGTACCACCATCATTGCCGTGGGTGGTCACCTGCACATAGAGCTTGCCGTCGACGATCGTGCCATAGGCGCCGTCGGCGACATCGGACGCGGTGATCGTCGCCGTAACGCTGGTCTCGCCTTCGCCCACGTCACTGGTTGTGACCGTGATGGCGGCTTCGTCGGTCACCGGAATGACAGGCATGTCAGCGGTGGTGGTCGCCACGACGCTGGTGCCGCCAACGGCTGCGGCCGTCAGCCTGGCATCGAAGCTGAAGTCCGCATTATTGTCGTTGCTATTGTCCGGCGGGGTGATCGTGATGCTGGCAAGCAGGTTGTCCAGCGCCGCCTGGCTGTCACCACCCGGCGGCACCGTCACCGTGGCGGTCCAGGTGGGCACCCCGCCGATGGTGGTCAGCGTCATGCCGTTGACGGTGGTTCCCGGCGGCAGGTCGGTGACGGTGATCGTGTAGCTGTAGGGCACGGCGGGATCACCGGTGGAGACCGCGGCATCGATTACCGCGCTCAGGGCGAAGGCGGTGTCTTCGGTGCCTTCCGTCCCGTTATAGCGCCACTCGTCGATGACCGGCGGCAGGTAAGGCTCGCCATCGGCCAGATCCAGCACGAGCTGCCAGCTGACGGAGTCGGTCTCTATGCCCGCAGGCGAGGTGGCCGCCTGGCCTTCGTCCTGCGCCTGAACCGTCATGGTGATGGTCGCGGCGCCATCGCCGGCGCCCTTGCTGACAACGAACTCCACCGGCACATCGAGACCGGCCGCCCCGATCGCCAGCGCGCTGCCCCCGTCATAGACCAGTAGCCAGCTACCCGCGCCGACTTGCGAAGCGCCGGTGACGGTCACACCGTCAGGCACGCCGTCGATCAGCACGCGGATCAGATGTTCGCTGCCGTCGGTATCGGCGGAATCGACGTGCAGATTGACGGTGACCGTACCGCTTCCGGTCACGGTAGCCGTGTCAGGCGCGGCATCGTCATTCGTCACGTCATCGGCGGTGGTGCCGGTGGCCGTGGTCATGACGATATCCGTGATCGACGCATCCACTGGATCGGTGACCGGCGTCGCCGTCAGCGCCAGCGAACCCGATTTGATCTCGGTTACCGCCGGCAGCGAACCGTCGCTCGACGGATCGATCACTTCATAGAGGAAGTCCAGCGATCCCAGGTCACCGTCGAGATTCGACGCACCCTCGGCCCCCAGGTTGCCGATCTGATCGGCCGGGACGACAAAATAGTCCACGCCACCGATGTTGACGATGTCAAGCCCTGCGGCGGACAATTCCGCGCCGCCCAAATGCAGGGTGTAATCCGCGCCAGTGGCGTAATCCACCGGCACATAGACCTTGCCCAGCACTTCATTGCCGTCGCCATTCTGATGGACAATGGCGAGATCGAGCAGCGTGATCTCGTCTTCGACAAGCGTGGCGCTGGTGGTGATCGTGGCCTCTGGCGACGGGGTGACGGTGAAGCTCACGTCGGTCAGGGCGCCGGTGTGGGAGTCGCCGTCGTTTTCGGTCGTAACCCCGGCAACCTTGAACCCGACCGTACCGCTATAGTTTTCCGGCACGACGATGGACACGTTCGCAAGGCTGTCGGCAGACACCAGCCACACGCGCTCGGTGCCGGTGCCCGACACGACCGCCGTTGCGCCGGTAAGCGAGAAATCCTCACCCAATCCGGTGATGCGCAGGGTTGTCGCTTCCGAACCGTCATTATCGGGAGAGGCGACACTGGTGATCAGGTTGGAAAGCGCGACCTTGTGGTCGCCAGAATCCAGTGCAGCCTCGGTCGTGCTGAATCCGGTCACGGGCAGCGTCACGACGGCTTCGTCCGCGAGGCCGGTGACGGAGACGTTGATCGTGCGCGTCGCCGTGGGCGCGGACGTGTCGGCGCCATCGACAGATACCGCAGTCACGTCGAGCGAGAAATCCTCGTTGCTGTTGAGCGGCGGCGTGATCGTGATCGGCTCGCTGTTGCTGAAGCCCACGATCGCGAAGGTCGTGTTGCCCGCGCTTGCCGTGAAGGTCTGGGCCGTGCCGCCCGTGCCGTAGGTGATCGTCGCCCCCTCCGGGATGCCCGAGATGGTGACGTTGAACGTCTCGGACGAGTCGGAGCTCGTGGTCTTGATCGACAGCGGAATAGGGCTGTCCTCGAACCCCGACGCGCGGCCGTTGAGCGCCATCGTCACCGCATCGGCGACGGGGTCGAACCTGATCAGCGAAAGCGTCGCGGAGCCCGAAATGTCCACGTTGACGCCCGGACCACTGACATGGGGCGGGTTGAGCGGCAGCGTCGAGACATCGGCGTCATCATCATAGTCCACCGTCCCGGCCTGGACCCCGATCGTCATTGTGCCGGATACGTCGGGCGGCAGCTTCACCTGCAATGTGTCCAGATATTGGCGAGGCACCCAGATCACTTCGCCGGTATAGGTCTGCGTCTCCCAGCTCGCGCCGCCATCCGTAGAATAACGGAACTGCGTTCCGATGACCGTATCGGTTGGAGCGTCCGGCACGAGAGTCGGAGACAGGACGGCATAGGTGAACTCGTCCGTGTCCGCGTTGGACCAGGGCGTCTGCAACAGCGCAAAGCCGTTCCCGGTATTGGTGGCGTCGGTATAGTTTGTGCCGAGCGCGAACCAGGTGTCTTCCTTGCCGGACCCCGAATAAGCGTGGTCACCGTTCATCGTCACGTCGTTGCCGCCAGCGCCGTCGCTGTCGGTATCGGTACGCTCGGCGACCGGGGTAACGGTGATTTTCACGTCACGGTCGACCATCTTCGTGTCGCTGACAGTGCTGCCGTTCACCGAGTTGCTGTCGGTCGTCGTGATCGACAGCGTGATCGTCGCGTCCTGGCTGCTGTGCGCGGGCGGCGTGATCGTGAATCCATCGAGGATCGCTTCGCGCGCGCTTTCGTTGAGCGTGTTGTCGAATGTGATCGTGGCCGTCGTGCCGGTGAGATCGTAGGTCCATCCCGCCGAAGGCGTCGGCGCGCTCAGGACCCAACCTGTCGGCACCTCGAACGACACCGAATCGATGACCTCCGAGCCGGTCGCGCCGCTGCCGGTGTCGGTGACGGCAACACCCGCGAGGAACGCGGCGGCCGTGTCTTCCAGGGTCGTCACATTGGCCGCGCTCACATCGCCCGCCACCGGAGTGACATGCAGGTCCAGCGTCACGGAACTGGTGAGCGTGGCCGGGGTGCCGGCGGAATCGCCGTCGGTATCGCGCGTGTTCAGCGTGATCGTGATCGCGTTCATGTCGCCGCTGAAGTTGGTCGGCGGCGTGATGATGATGCTGGGCGTACCCGCAAAACTGGCCGTCTCGGCCGAGGTTACCGTGCCCGACGCATTGGCTGTGTAATTGGTGCCGTTGATGTTGACGACCGTGCCGGTGACCAGGCCGCTGACGGTATAGGAATAGCGCTCGCTCCCATCCGCATCGGTGCTGCCATTGGCTTCGGTGTCGGATCGCACAGCGGTCAGGAGGCCGGACAGATCGGCCGCGCCATCCTCGGCGAAAGTCAGGCTAGTCTGGCTGGTCGCCAGCGTCGCGCCATCGGTCACCGCCTGCACATCGACGGTGATCGCCTGCGTACTCGTGGCGCCCGCCACGCCCGTGATGATCGCGCCCGCACCGTCCACCTCATAGCTGGTGGCGCTGACGGTGACGGTGAAGTTCGCGCCGCTTTCGGGGGTGGGATTGGCCACCAGCGCTTCATATTGCGCCGTGGTCAGATGATAGACGCCGGTGGCGGGATTCGCCGCCGGAACGCTGGTGACGTGATCGACGTCGGTCAGCACGATGGTGACCTTGCCGCCGACCGGCGTCAGCGTCGTCGCCCCGCTGGCCAGGGTGACACCGCTCGCACCAGCGCCGCCGATCGTCAGGGTGATCTCCCCGATCCGCTCCGGATAGTCGTTGTTGGTCGTCCCCGTGCCGGTATCGGTGATGACCGGCGCTTTCAGTCCCAGCGAAACCCCGACATCTTCGTTCGTGTTGACGGTCTTGTTTGCTTCCAGATCCGGCGCATCGGCCAGTTTGGTGATCGTGAAATCGAGCGTCTGGGTCACCGACCCCGTCCCACCGCCGGTCTCGGCCATGGTGTAGGTCACAGTCGGCACGGCGCCGGCATAGTTGGCGGCAGGCGTGAAGTCGTAGTCGCCGTTTTCCTCGATGGTCAGCGTGCCCAGCGTGTTGCCGTCCGCGTCCTTGAGCGTGACGGTAGCACCGGGCGCATAGCTCTCGTCCGTTCCGTCGCCATCCGCGTCGACCGTGAAGCCCGTCACCTCGAGATCGTCATCGACGTCGGAGACATAGTCCTGCAACGTGCCGCTGGCGCTCCCCTCTTCCATGAGTGGGACGGTCGCAGCGCCTGTGCCCGCGAGATCGTCATTGGACCCGTGTACGGTAACGGTGATGACCTGCTCGCTATAGGCGCCGAACTCGTCGGTCACGCGCGCGGTGAAAGTCTCCGGTCGGGTCTCGCCGTCGTTCAAAGCCTGGGTGGCGGGCCGGCTGTTGTCGAGCGTGTAGGTCCACTGGCCGGTGGCGGGATCGATGCCGATCGTGCCATAAGTGCCGTCGGTATCGGCGATGCTCCACGTCCGCGTCGCATCTGTATCGACATCGGAGGCCGTCAGCGTGCCGGTGGCGGTGTTGGGCTCGGCGGGATTGGCGGTTCCTTGCTCGGTTACGTCACCCATCGCATCCGCCGCGCCAGAAGTGATGACCGGCCGGTCGTTGGTGCCGGTGACCGTGATCGTCAGCGTGTTGGTGCTGATCGCGCCGTGGGAGTCCGTCGCGGTGTAGGTGAAGACTTCGGTGACGCTTTGGCCCTGCTTGAGCGCCTGCGTGTCGGAATCGGCGTTGTCGAGCGTATAGGTATAGCTGCCGTTCGCGTTCAGCACGAGCGAGCCATAGGTGCCCGCAAGGGCCGTGCCGACGGTTCCGTCCGATCCGCCGAAGCGCACGCCGCCGACCGAAAGACTATCGCCCGCATCGACATCGCTGTCGTTGGTGAGGACATTGCCCGTGGCGGACGGCGTGCCGCTCTCGGCTGTGTTGCCGCCGTTCTGCACGCCCGCTTCTTTGACCACGCCCGTGTCGGCGCTGGTGACCGGCTGGTCATTGGTGCCGGTGATGGTGATCGTGACCGTCCGGGTCGCCGTGCCGCCGTTGCCGTCGCTCACCTGCACGTCATAGGTCAGGGGGATGCTGTCGCCTTCGTTCAGCGCCTGGGTGGCGGGCAACGCATTGTTCAGCGTGTAGGTCCAGGCGCCCGTGGCCGGATCAAGGCTGAACGCGCCATAGGTCGTGTTCGGCGTGCCAAGCACGCTCCAGGTCAGAGTGTCGCCATCCCCATCGGTCGCCGTGAAGCTTGCCGAAGCAACCGGCGTGCCGGCAACCACCGTGCCGTCATCGAGATTCCCTTCCTCGATCACCGTGCCGGACTGATCGCCCCCGGCGATCACAGGTACATCTTCGACCGACGTGACGGTGATGACGAGATCGGCGGTATCGGTGCCGCCCTCGCCGTCGCTGATCGTGTAGGTCACGGTTGGCACCGTCCCGTTCCAGTCGGCTGCCGGCGTAAAGGTATAGGCGCCGGTATCGCTGAGGGTGAACGTGCCCACGCCTGCGATGGTGACGCTGTCGCCAGCGTCATGCTCGGTCGGATCGCCTGCCACCGTGAAGCCGGTGACGGTCAGCGTGTCACCGTCCGGATCGCTATCCGCATTGTCGTTCGGGCCCGCCCCGACGCCGCCCAGCACATTGCCGCTGACGGGCGTATCTTCAAGCGTGGTCGCGCTGTCGTCGGTTGCGACCGGCGCCGGATTGGTGACCGTCCAGGTGAACGTCTGGTCGACCGAGCTGGTGCCGTCGCTGGCCGTCACGGTGACGCTATAGACCCCGCCCGTGCCGCCCTGGCTGGCGGAAGGATCGATCGTGCCGCTGATGATGCCGGTGGCCGTGTTGATCGTCAGGCCCGCCGGCAGGCCGCTCGCCGAGTAGGTCAGGGTGCTGCTGTCGACATCGTTGAAGAAGGATTTGACGTCGAGCGCGGCGACGCCGTCCGCATCCTCGTTCGTCTGGTCGCCGATCGTGCCGTTCGCCACCGGCGGATCGTTGACCGGGGTCACGGTGATGACGAGATCGGCGGTATCGGTGCCGCCCTCGCCGTCGCTGATCGTGTAGGTCACGGTCGGGACCGTGCCGTTCCAGTCGGCCGCGGGCGTGAAGGTATAGGCGCCGGTATCGCCGAGGGTGAACGTCCCCACGCCCGCGATGGTGGCCAGATCGCCGGCATCGTAGGTCGTGCCGTTGATCTCGAACCTGGTCACGGTCAGCGGATCACCATCGGGATCGCTGTCATTGGTCAGGACATTGCCGCTGACCGGCGTATCTTCGAGCGTGGTTGCGCCGTCGTCGGCTGCGATCGGCGCCGGATTGGTGACCGTCCAGGTGAAGGTCTGGTCGACCGAGCTGGTGCCGTCGCTGGCCGTCACGGTCACGCTATAGACCCCGCCCGTGCCACCCTGACTGGCGGAAGGATCGATCGTGCCGCTGATGATGCCGGTGGTCGTGTTGATCGTCAGGCCTGCCGGCAATCCGCTCGCGGTGTAGGTCAGCGCGTCGCCATCGACATCGTTGAAGAAGGATTTGACGTCGAGCGCGGCGACGCCGTCCGCATCCTCGTTCGTCTGGTTGCCGATCGTGCCGTTCGCCACCGGCGGATCGTTGACCGGGGTCACGGTGATGACGAGCGTGGCGGTATCGGTCCCGCCTTCGCCATCGTCAATCGTGTAGATGACGGTCGGGACCGTGCCGTTCCAGTTCGCGTCCGGCGTGAAGGTGTATGCGCCGGTATCGTCGAGGGTGAACGTGCCGATGCCCGCAATGGTTACATCATTGCCGTCGGCATCGTAGGTCGTGCCGTTGATATCGAAACTGGTCACGGTCAGCGCATCGCCATCGGGATCGCTGTCGTTGATCAGGACATTGCCTGTGATGGGAGGACCGTCCTCTGCGCCGCTGGCGGTGTCGTCAGTGGCGACCGGCGCGGGGTTGGTCACCGTCCAGGTGAAAGTCTGGTCGACCGTGCCGCCATGGCTATCGTCCGCCGTGATCGTGACGCTATAGACCCCGCCCGTGCCACCCTGGCTCGCCGAAGGATCGATCGTGCCGCTGATGACACCGGTGGCCGTGTTGATCGTCAGGCCTGTCGGCAGGCCGCTCGCGGTGTAGGTCAGCGCGTCGCCATCGACATCGTTGAAGAAGGATTTGACGTCGAGCGCGGCGACGCCGTCCGCATCCTCGTTCGTCTGGTTGCCGATCGTGCCGTTCGCCGCCGGCGGATCGTTGACCGGGGTCACGGTGATATTCACCGTCCGGGTCAGGCTTTCGCCCGAAGCGGGGTCGGTCACCGTATAGGTGAAGCTGTCCGGACCATTGTAGTTGGCGCCGGGTGTGTAGGTGTAGGTGCCGTCGGGGTTGACCACCACCGTACCATGGCTCGGATCGCTCGCCTTGGTGAAGGTCAGGTCGCCGCCACTGGTCGTGCTGTCGTTGGTCGCGACGGTGCTGGTGACCGGCGTGTCTTCCGCCGTCGTCGCGCTATCGTCCGCGGCGGTGAGATCGGCCACCAGCGTCACGGTGATGTTGACCGTCCGGGTCAGGCTTTCGCCCGAAGCGGGGTCGGTCACCGTGTAGGTGAAGCTGTCCGGGCCATTGTAGTTGGCGTCGGGCGTATAGGTGTAGGTGCCGTCAGGGTTGACGACGACCGTACCATGGCTCGGATCGCTCGCCTTGGTGAAGGTCAGGTCGCCGCCACTGGTCGTGCTGTCGTTGGTGGCCACCGTGCCGCTGACCGGCGTGTCCTCCTGCGTGGTCGCGCTGTCGTTTTCTGCCGTCAGGTCGGTGACCGGCGTCACGGTAATGACGAGATCGGCGGTGTCGGTCCCGCCTTTGCCATCGTCAATCGTGTAGGTCACGGTCGGGACCGTGCCGTTCCAGTTCGCGTCCGGCGTGAACGTATAGCTGCCGTCGCTCCCGAGCGTGAACGTCCCGACACCGTCGATGGTCGCCTTGTCGCCGGGATTATACGTCGTACCGTTGATCGTGAACCTGGTCACCGTGAGCGGATCACCGTCCGGATCGCTGTCGTTGCTCAGCACATTGCCGGTGATGGGACCACCGTCCTCGGTGCCGCTGGTGTTGTCGTCAGTGGCGACGGGCGGATGGGCTGGGACTACCGGCTCTTTGCCGTTGCCGCCAGAACCGATGGCCAAGGCGCCGATGCCCGCGGCACCGAGCGCGCCGAGCAACCAGGGCCACGCGACAAATGCGCCGTTATCCCATTCGATTTCGGTGAAATGGAATTCAGACCACTGTTCAGGATACTGGCCCCACCAGGTGACGCCGTTGTCATCTTCGAGCACCAGGTCGTTGCGGCCATGACCTTCCTCTGCAAGCGTGCCGTCTGCCGCCACATCCGTCTGCCCATGTTCTTCGGCATCCCCTTCGGGATATTCGAGGAAGAAACCGGGGATGGCGATTTCCTGGCCATCGTTGAGCACCAGCACCAGGTCGTCGCCGCGACGCTCATAACGGGCCACTTTTTCAGGAGCAAGCTTGAGATAGATTACTGAGGGGTGGTCCAATACAATGCGTTGGGTGTCGTCAGCATGGCGACGCGAGCCACCTTTCTTGGTAATAATCTCAGCTTGCATGAATCCCTCATGTTTAACGGGCAATCGATGTCCGGCACGCGGTTCTTCGGCTTGTCACGCCTTGGGAACTCCTCGCGCTCGGCCAGTCAAATATGACTCTGCCATGATAAACTCGTTGCTGCAAGATGAGGAATATGCCCGCTTCCTGACGGAAGCGGGCCTGAAGGGCGGCGTGACCGCCCCCTTGACGATGCCTTTCGGATCATTCGCGGCCATGACCGTATTGTCAGCAGGCCAGGATAGCTTCGACGACCAGATCGTGCGCGCCATCCCCCTGTTGGGTTGCATCGCGCTCATGCGGATCGAGGCCTTGGGAATTGCCAAATCGGGCACCGCGACACCCAAGTCAGCTTTGAAACCCCTTTCGGATCACCAAAGGGAAATTCTACATTGGGTGGCTCAAGGAAAATCGAATGGCGACATTGCGGAGATCATTGGTCAGAAAAAGAGAACGGTTGACTATCACGTGAAAGAAATTCTAAAAAAGTTGGGAGTTTCTACAAAAATACAGGCTGCTGCAATGTATTCTTGTAATGACGAATAAAATCTTTCTACATTCCTAATTTAATGCAGAGAAAGCCTTACCCCTTGCGGCACACTTGCTTGTGGCGCCGGGCTGCCGCGCATGTTCGGTCGGGTGTTTGCCGCGTCCCACGAGCATCGACTGACCCGCATTCGAGTCAAATGCTTCGATCCGCTACATTGATGGAAGGGCGCAACCCTTTCCGACCCGCGCCCTTCCATCAATGCTCTTTGACCACAATCGCTGGTTTTGTTGCCCGCCTCTTTGGACTTGCCGGCCTCGTCCAGCCTTTCAAGCTGGCGCGAATCCCGAACGATCTGAGACGGTCACGCTCATACCATAGCACGAAAAGGCTTGTGACGGCGACAATCGGCGGCGGGATGCGGCGCACGGCGACTCTAGCGTAGTAGAAGCGGCGCTTCATATTCATCGCTTTCGTCCGCCTTGGGGCACCATTCCTCTCACCGATCCGACTCGGCGGTCCGCCAGCGGCGGGACCGGCACATTGCGCTTGCGATGTCGGATCCGGCCGCCCTTCTCGCCCGTCGCCGGGGCGGGAATATTCTCCAGCAT
>Ga0209930_1003828_pt1 | contig 14346 bp, 11 predicted proteins | sample ThiBiot_500_biof_2_FD_183948 | JGI IMG/M metagenome (GOLD analysis project Ga0209930, IMG submission 183948) | Wastewater bioreactor microbial communities from Cape Town, South Africa - Thiocy_cont_500_biof (SPAdes) | ecosystem: Engineered > Bioreactor > Thiocyanate-remediating >... | reverse complement strand
GTGGACAATTTATTTTATTACAAAAAAATGAAGATAATTATCTAAAATTAAAAGAAATTCGGGATCGAGAAGAAGAAATTGGAATACATATGGCAGAGAAAGAAATAGAAAAAGTAACAATTAAAGACGCAATATTTGAAGAATTTTGTAAATTACTCACGGATATTAGTGAAAATATTACTTCGAGAAACAATCCTGAACAGAAAATTCAAATCCGAGCGGTAGAAGATAGATTTGGCATTTGGTTAAAATTGCAAAAGACAACAACTACGAAAGAAGAAATGCTAAATAGATTTAAGATCTTTCAGCAAGATATTTTAAGTGATAAAGAAAAAGATCATCTAATCCAAAATCCATACTTCCATGTTTTAATTGGTAATGAATATTTGAAAAGCAAAGACAGACAAAATGCTATTCGTGAATATACCAGAGCAATAGAATTAGATGAACCATTTCAAGTCAATGCCTATTACAATCGTGGATATACGCAGCTTGCTAAATATGGATGTAACTGTGAAAAATATACAAAAGAAATTGATGAAGCAGTGAAAGATTTTGAACGAGCAAAAGAAATCATAAATGATAATTTTGAACCTATGTTACATGTTATTCAACAAGCATCAAATTCTGAAGCTTTATCTGAACAAGTATCACATAAAATGACATTGTTTGGCGTACAAAAAAATACAATTGAATCAGCCATTGGAATCGGAGCTGAAGAAATAAATAGAGAAATTGAAGCATTGAAAAAACACAAAGAACAAAAAGATATCAAACAAGAAGATAAAGAAGAAATTGAAAAACAAATTCAAAGTCTCGAACAACAAAGAAAATCACCAAATTTAGGTATTCTTGGTCAAGCAAGAAAAAAAAAGCACAATATTGAAGTTGAATATATGAAAATTGAGGAATCTTTACCGCAAGATGAAGACATCAACCTTTACAAAGAAGAAATCGAAGAATACAAAAATAATGGATTTCGAGGATCTTTTAAAATAAAAGAAATCAAACCGATTGATTGGAACGCAGTTATTGCTGTTGCTGCCCTTGGTCTGACGCAATTAGTTGCAGGTGCAGCACTTGCTGTATTTACTCTTGGCGCGGGTGCGTCTATTGGTATGGGATTAATCACGGAGGGAGTGAGTGACCTTATTACGGCAGTTAAAGATGGCATTATTAATCGAGATTTTAGTTGGGTATCATATGGAATACAAAAGGCTATTAGTTTGACAGTATCTCTTGCATGTGCCGGACTGGGTGCAATAAAAGATGCTGCTAAGACGGCAGTCGCTGGATTGAAAAGTATTGGTCAAGTAATGACAACAACAGTAAAAGCAGGATGGAAAATAGCAGCAAAAGCTATTGGGACAGGTTTAGCTAAAGGTGTAGCGAAAGAATTAGTAACACAACTTGTTGATTATGGTGTTAGTAAAACTTTAATGCCTTCAATTACAGAAGAAATTATGAGACAAGTTGAACAACCAATACAAAATGCATTATTGAAAAATGATTCTGTAAAAACGATGCTTGAATTAGATGGGAAAAATCGAAATAGAAAATATGAAAGTTTAATTAAAAGTAAAGCTATGGAATTATTATATACACATGAAAATCAAGGTGCATTAAAAACTATTACTGTTGGTATAGCTAAAGGAATAGCCACTCAGAAAATATCCGGTTTATCGACAGTATTGACAGCTTCTAAAGTAGTACAAGATTTAGCAGAATTAGTTACATTTAAGGACAATTTTATAAAAAAATTAAATGAAAAAATAGAAGAAATATATAAACAAGAAAATATTGAAAAAATTATTTCACAAAATAAAATATCACAAGATCAACACCCTCAACAACAACAACATGAAGTAAGCAAACAAACGACGACTGATAATAAACAAAAAGTCCAAACAAATATCAAGGAAGAAAATAATCAAAATTATACATCAACTTTTACTACAGATAGATCTGATGATGATATTGATATTAGAAATCTTCCAGAAGCAGAACAAATAAAATTGGAAAGAGAAAATAAATCTCCAGATGAATTATGTAAATCATTGGCAACAAATGTATCGGCGAATATGTCCAATATTATAAAACATAAATTAATTGCTCCTATAACTAATGCTGGTATCAATTTAGGTATGACAAAATTGACGTCAGGTTTAGATAAAAGTCTAAACGATGAGATTGGGAAATATCAAGCCGAAAGGAGGATCGAATTTTTTCAAGATCAAGATAAAAATAATCGAATAGGAGAAGAGTATAAGAAAGGTATGGAGGATGAAACTGCGGTAGCCAAGGCGGATGAAATGATAGATCAATTGAAAAATGGTGGAGAGGCTGGATTACCACATTTAGGACCATTAAGCGATGTGGCAGGAAGACCAATAAAAGTGTTAGATGAGAAAGGACAAGTCATACGCATTATTGGCGAAGACAAAGGTGGTGAACCCATTGAAGTTCAATATCATAAACCAAATGAAAATAATCCTTCTGGACACTGGACTCTACCAGGAGGACAAGAACCAAAGTTTGGTGACACAGGAAAAAATAATTGTTTATTCAATATTGTCGCGCAAGCTACAGGAAATGATCCTAATCAATTAAGACAATATACGGCTGCTAGAATGGAAAATGATAAGGGAAATCTCGCAAATCAAGCTCATGATATTATACGGTTGGAAAAATATAAGAAAGATGCGCTCGTAATGGGTGGCGCAAAAAGGCCGAACAAAACAAAAATTTTGGAAGGTAAAATAACTTATAGTCTGTTCTTGAAGTCGTTAGGCTTCCAATATTTTCGCAATGGAATTTGATATATATATATATATAACCCATCGGAATCGACAAAATGCGGACGATTGATCAAAAAGTATAGGAAATTGACAAATTTTCGATCGAAAATGTTCGTTTTTTAAGATAGGTTCTGTAACGAATTTAAGTGATAGAACGTATCATTATTGCTGTAGCATTTAGAGTCGAGGAAATCTGAAAGTATACCCTTTCACTTGTTTGTTTTCTCCTAAGACTGTAGAGAAGATCTAGCGAAGTTTTCTATGTATTTGTATGTGTGTGTTTGTAGAGGTCAGAAAAAACATCAGCTCAAGAGAATGCATTCTGAGTTCGCAAGTTGGTTGGCTGGTCTTCTTTGATTCCGGATTGATGGACGCTTAGGTTGCCATGAAGACCATCCGGGGGAATCTAGAGCCTTGATTTTCATTGGTCAGTCAGTAACCAATGGGAATCAGATTTTTCTGACAATAGAATATGAAATCGAGGCTAAAGAGATTGAGCTGCTCAGGTCTACTAATCGTACCGTTTCAATAAGAAGGATAGTAGGATACAACATTGGTGTTAATCGAATTCGTTACTAATCAGTTAAACTGGATACATAATCTATTGGGATATTGCCCCGCTACATAAAAACAACTAACCGTGAGAGTGTGGGTGCAAGTGTCTGATCTATATTTCACACACACGCCGTCACCCTCAAGTTTGACACTAGTGTCCTCAAAGAAGTAGTCTATCAGAAAATCGACTAACTTTTCTTATTGTCTTCTAGCTAGTAAAGACAAACCCAACTGCGTTCCTATCCAGTCGGAGGTTGGAGTTAATGGTCGAACTGAAAGAGTAACTGCAGAAGTTGGATATGAAGATATACGTAAAGATCCAAGATCTGGCAAAGGTTATACAAACGATGTAGCAGCCTCAATCAAATCGACACCTGGCTATCTTAAAACAGATCAAGTTGGCCATATTATTGGTGACTGTCTTGGTGGACCAAGTGATCAGAAATCTAACTTTTTCCCACAAAGTGCTAAAAGTAATAAGTCTTACTATGATAAATTTGAGTTCGTGGTTCGTCAACATTTGATGCGGATGCACGAACGAGGCGATCCGTCTCCGCGTGCGTTCATAGATGTCAGACTCCAATACGATGATCCAATTAGCGATAGACCAACTGGCATTATCGCGAAAGCTCGTTTCTCTGACGGGAAATGCGCAAGTGCAACAATTGAAAACGAATAGCCAGAATCCCAGTAGAAATCCACCGTTACTAGGAAGGTTAGGACAGGTGTTGTCATGTTGTTACACATTCTCTTTTATTCAGTTTTATGTAATTTCTCCTTTTTGTCATGTATTTTTGGAATGTATCCAGAGCTAGGACAAGTATAGATAATTGTACTTGCGTCTTAGCTCTGAATGTACGTATATATAAATATATGTATTGATGACACCGATAGTACTTCTATTACAAATAAATATATAGTTTCCTGATAAAGATATGTTTAATACAATAGATTCATAATAATAGAATTCTGCATAGCCATAACAATAATAATAATAGTAATCATCAGAATCATGACAACTACTTTTTCGACAAAATGTTTCACTCAATGCACTTAAAACTGAAGAATATTGAGATTTGACAATTGTTGAATTACCTAATCATTTCATTTTGAAAAAAAAGAAGAAGAAAATCTAATTGATGCAGGACCAGTTGTAAGAATTGAATATGATCCTGTTATATTAACATCATATGTTGTCACAATTAAAATATATTCGATTTCAATATTTAAATATAATTTCAATTTAAATTGTCTATTTCCACCAGTATCATCATTTGATGCAATTAGATTTAAAAAAGGAAAAGTAGGATTAAATGCATTTTTGTAAATATAACCGAATGTATCTATATTACTAATACTTATAATTGTATAATTTCCATTCATAGATACATTCAATTGAATAGCTTCAAAATAATAACTTAAACTTGAATAACTATTTGTACGAAAATACTTTTGATTAAATATGTTCAATGATGATGAATACTCAGATCGTACTATTCAAGGACATCATTTGCATATTTTTATTATTGGTGTACACTTTAGTTTTTGTTTACTGTATAATCCTAATATTAACAAACACATATTTTTTTTTCTATAGAAAAAAATTTCTGATAATTCTTAGACTCGAACGCAGATACCTATTATTTCCAATGAAATTATTTACTTCAAAATCTCGATTCTTTCCTATGGTATTTATTAATCTATATGCAAATTATAATTTTGAATAGCGATCTGTAAATTGATTTCGTGTTCGAATCGAAGTAAAGTTGATTAAAATACAAGATTCCTGAAAAGTGTTACATAGGCGATGGTGGCGTTTGTCTGTGTGTGTGTGCAGTTTTAATTTAGAAAGTAGACAGTGGCGGGCCGACATGATGGCATGGTATGGCACTTGCCACACCAAAACTTTTGTTTCTCACTGGTCACTGCCAAAAACTGAATCCTTCTCTAAGCTTGGAAGAGTCCTCTCGCTACTAACACGCTAGGATCGAAAAAGAGATCCTTATCTCAACTTGGAAGAATCCTCTCGCTACTAAAACACTAGGATCGAAAAAGAGATCCTTATCTCAACTTGGAAGAATCCTCTCGCTACTAACACACTAGGATCGAAAACCATACGGTGACGGGTCGATATGGTGACATAGTATGACAGTTGCCACACCGTAACTTTTGGTTCTGGCCCACCACTGGCGTGTGACTCATCTACATGAGTTATTATATAAATACACAATGATTTTTATTATTCTCTTCAAATTTACAAAAAAAAAACAAAAATGGCAAGTGTAATATTTGGTTCATCTATTGATTCAATGAAAGATGAATTACGACGGGTACATAATGCAACTGATGATGAATTAATTTATCTTGAAAAAATTTTAAGTTTACGTATGAAAAAACGCGAAGCTTTATCTCAAGAATGTAATGGACATGCTTATCCATCAGTTATCATTGACAATTTTCTCTTTCATGGTGATTTAAGACAAGCATCAAATTTAAATATTTTAAAAAGATTTAATATTCAACATATAGTTAATATTTGTGATCATGAATTAAATCAATCAATTAAAGATAATCTCAATATTTTATGGATTCATTTTTATGATGAAATGCAAGAAGATATTAAACAACATTTCGAAAGAACAAATCAATTTCTACATGAATGTCAATTGAAAAATGAAAAAGTTTTAGTTCACTGTCAAATGGGTATTTCTCGATCATCATCTATTGTTCTTGCATATCTTATTAAGTAAAAGATTTTCATTTGATTTTCAATATTTTTATTTGTTTTCTTTTTTTTATAGATATCATCATGATACAGTTTATGAAGCATATGATTATCTACTTGAACGACGTCGAATGGCTGCACCCAATTTAGCTTTTTTATTACAATTAATTCGATATGAAAATCAACTACGTTCAGCAAAAGAATGTTTATTTTTAAAAATCTAATAAAGATATAATCATTTAAGATAACTTGATTTAGAAATCGATTTAATTTCTTGTCATTATTATTCGAAGAAAAATCTAACTATCTCTATCTGGCTATAAGCATTAGAAAAACTGAAAAAACAGTTATCAACATCGCCAAATATAAAATTAATTACATCCCTATTTCTATTTGTTTTGTTGAGAAAATAATTATATTAATCTTTGAAGAAATTGTTGTTCGAAATTTGTTAGTAAGACCTCCATATGGTACCCTACAACGACATCTTTTATTGCGAACATGATTGTGCAATATTTGTTAATCATCTGTTTATCATATGACTAAAAAGTTGTATACGTGGCACGTTGATATATTAGAATTGTCTTGTGCAAAACGATATAGAACTTTAATATTGACAAATGAGTTTAACTACTGCTCAGAGACAAGCAGCCGTGAATGTATTGATGTGCGGGCCCTGGGGAGCTGGTATGTATTATCTTTTTCTGTTCGAATGACATGTTTTCATTTAGGCAAAACGAGCATTGTTTACGTTATGAAACATGGCAAAATGATGGAGGCGGCTTTTGCAACTATCGGTGTCGATTTTGAACATCTCATAATCGGAACCACCATTCTAAGAGCATGGGAAGCTGGTGGCCGGGAAAGATATCGTCCTCTGAGCGCACCCTACTATCGAAATACAAAAGCTTTCGTTTTTGTTGTTGATTCAAATGATCGACATGGAATAGATTTGGCGTACACAGAATTGCGTCAGATGAGAATTGAAGAGCGCTTCAAAGATAAGCCAGTTCTTATTCTTGCCAATAAACAAGATTTGCCTGATGCAATGTCAGTCGATGAATTAAAAAACAAACTCGGTTTGAATGAATTCGATGAAAAAATTGTATGGCATTTACAAGCTGCTTCTGCTCTTCAAAATCAAGGTATCAAAGAAGGATTCGAATGGTTGGCAAGCAAATTTGTTGTAACAACTGATGTGATGAAACCAATTGAAGAAACTGTCAATGATACAGTTGCGATTAAAAACTATATTTTATCCCTATTTAATTTTAATAGCTGGAAAAAAATGTTCAATAAATTCTTCGATTCTTAATTATCATCTTTTCTATCTGAACTTTTTCTAATGTTTTCACTCATTGATAGAATCATAATGAATGATGTGAATCACCTTGATTAAGAACAGACTCATTTGCTAGATCCGTAAGCCACATGTAAGATTTTAAATAGCCCCAGGTCAAAAAAACATACGTCAGATCGTACAAGATCTTATCAGATCTTACACATACAAGATTTTTTATACGATATTGACACAAGATCTTACAATATCATATGCGTTCAATTTTTTAAAGATTTTCTCAGATTCTGATTGAAAGATACCAGTGGAAATCTTGTAAGATTCAAAACTTAAGAAACGTACAATACCCAACAGAATGATCCTTCTCGGACCGTATCAGATCATGTAAGATTCATAAAGAAAGAAACATACACTAGTACTTATGTCACATCTTCTCTGATCGTGTCTGATCGTATTTGGTCTGACAATGGTCTTTTTTTCTTATTAAAGAAAGACGGTTAAATCGTTTTATTATGAATAAATATACATAATAAATGGATATGTGTTGCACGGACTAATTTTTAATATTACCGAAATGGGAAAATATTATTTATACCTTCGTCAAAAGATATTGTCTTCAAATCTATTAAAAGCACCAGTTAATCTCTGAACTTTGCAGAAATGAAAAAGACTTTCCTCAGAATTTTAAACGAAATTGTTCGCATTTCAAATCTAATATGTACACAACCGCGACTAAATCCGAACAGAGTACCGATTTGAGCAGATAAACTCGAAATACTTTCGAACTCACCTTCATTAAGAGAAAAAAACCTACGTCCATATACACCTCAAACTAATCCCTAACTTAAAAAAAAAAGATATGCAATGTCATCTCAAACTATAGCTGGTAATCCTTTAACATCCGAAACGTCTTACATATCTATGGTGAGAAAGAGACAACCAACTGGATACTTTTATTAAGTAGAAGAAGAAACGTTATAATCTTCTCATTTTTTTTCTTGCTAATAAATCAGAAATTTGTGATTAATAACTGAAATGACTTCTCGACAAGTTCAAAATGTGCAGTACAGTGATTGGTCATCAACACCAGCAAAAACTTTTCCTCGACAGCAGTTCTTTCATGAAAAAAATCAAACTCAAATTCAATCTAATATCATTCATTCTGTTAATGCAAATCAGAGTTTTTCAAAAAATCAGATCAAAAAGAAGTATGTTAAAGAAATTATTAAATACATATTTATTTTACACTTTTCTAAGGAATCACAGACAATGGTGGTCATCAATATCTTCTTTTGTTCCTGGCATTCTGTTCGGCGTCTTAGCTGGGTGTATCATATTGGCTGTAATATTACCTTTGTGGTTAGTCAAAGGATCAACATCAGAAGTTACGAGTAAATATCTTAAAATAGAATCCTTGTCGATTAATAAACTTTATTTTGAATCCATCGCTTATTGTTTTAGTAACACCAAATGTAGTACTGCGATGGAATAAAAATGGAATTACGGTTGCTGGAAATGGGACTACAAATAATACTTCCAGTATATTGATGGGTCCATATGGTTTTACCCTTGATTCATCTAAAACACTCTATATTGCTGAATATCACGGTCATCGAGTGACAAAATGGACAGTCGGTGCTTCTACGAGTGTCATTATTGCAGGTTCACTGAATGGAACTCTTGGCAACGGTACAAATGAATTTTATCATCCTCTTGATGTATTAGTTGAATCAAATGGTGATATGTATGTCACAGACAGATACAATCATCGATTACAATATTGGCGAAATGGTGCTACGTCTGCTACTACTATTGCTAGTATGTATTACAAACCGCGAGATTTCAATATATTATTAAAAACAAAAGTTTTTAAAATAATTTTCTCATAGGCTCATTATATGGTGCAGCTGGTATTGTTCGTGATCCAAATTCTAACGTACTCTACATTGCATGTCCCAGTAGCCATAGTATCGTCAGTTACCCATCAAATAGTGTAGTAGCTGGTGGTAATGGTAATGGAATTAGTCAGACACAATTGCTGACGCCTTTTGGTTTCGTTTTTGATTCAATATCGCGAAGTTTTATAATTACTAGTCATCAGGGTCATAGTATTGTTCGATGGCCATTAAATGCAACGAATTGGACGTTGGTTAGTGGTACGCCTGGTTTTGCTGGGAGCACCGCATCATTATTAAATGGTCCAGTAGGAATCACACAGGATCTAATGGGAAATCTTTATGTTGCTGATTCTAATAATCATCGTGTTCAATTTTTTGCAGATGATAATTCCGAAGGTTTGACTATTGCTGGTATTTCTGGCACATTTGGTTCTAATTCTACCCATCTACGATCACCCTATTGGGTTAAACTCGATAATCAACTGAACTTATATGTATCGGATATATCGAATAATCGCATTCAAAAATTTCTTCGGTATTAATATAAGACTAGTCTGGACGATAGTGTCGGACGCCTTTCTTTTTATTAAAAAATACACTAAGGACTAATTAGCACCTATATTTATAATTATTTTCTATTGAATATCAATGACAATAAAATCAAGAGAAAAATATAGTTTTTGAACTTTTAAATGATTGTTTCTTCTATTGTTGAAATCGTTTGTTCCAATGAATCTTTTGGTGGTGCATTAATATAAATAAATCTTATGATTTTCATAGGTTTCTTTTTTTTCTTTTGTATATTACATTTTGTTAATTGAAGTTCTCGATCTATTGGATCAATACCAAAACAATATTTTAATATATCTAATGTAATAATAAATATTGCTAAAGTTAATATAGCAATGATTGCAACAAAAGCAAATGATTTTGAAATGATTTTAAAAAGTGTCATTTGATTTGATGTTGTTTCACAATTTCTACCAGAATAACTATTACCAAGACATTGACAACTATAATTAAGTAATAATGGTTGACAAACACCATTATTTAAACACATAGTATTTTCACAATAATTAACTTTTGTTTCACAATGTTTACCTTGCCAACCAGATGTACATTCACAAGAAAATGTTCTATTGGATGTTTTATAACACGTACCTATAAATTTCATCATACAATTTACATATAAATATATATATATTTATTTAATTTACCATTATTCCAACACGTATTTATTTGGCAAAGTTGATAATTATATTGACATTGAGTACCATTGACATCAATTGAACATGAACAAATATAACCATTGACAGTATTATTATCATTGATACAAGTACCACTATTTTGACATGGTTGAAGTATATCACATGAAAAAGAAGATATATTACAATTAGAACCAATTTGTGTCGATGTTGGACAAGTATTTGGAACAAAAACTAATGATAATTGACTACCTATATCAAAAGTTGTTTGAATATCATGATTTGTTGAAGTTTCTATGAATGACAATAATCAGTTAATTCAAATCAAATGGAAACAAACTAAAAAATTGATACTAACCTATCTTTACAGTTGTTGTTAGTTGTATTTCAGAAGTTGTAGTTTCATCTGTAATAAAAACAAAAAAAAATGACCAATTTTCATATTGGACAGATAAAGCCTATAAAGGTTCATTTTAAAAAAATTTTCTATGGGTGTGCGTGTGTGTCTGATACAGTTTTTTTCGAGGATTACAAATATGTAATTGGCTTTGTACAGGGACGTAGCGACGGGGGGTTATTAATGTAAAATATTAAAATGAAATTAAAATTACTTTTAACAATAGGTGAATTTGATGTTTCTGGTGAGATAGTTGTTGAAACTAAATTAATACAATACAAATATTATTGAATAAAATTTAACATATTTTAAGATACTAACTACAAGAATTAGTTGCCAAAAAAAACTTTTGAATACGATTATTGAAGTAGTCAGTGACAAAAATGTTTCCATAAGAATCAAAGGCCAAACCGTGCGGTGAACTTAATTTATCAGGTGAAGAACCATTGCCAAAACAGCCAACTATACATCGATAACCGTTGATATCTGATCCAACAATGCGATGATTGGCGCTATCTGTAATAAATAAGTAACCGTCACCATCAAACACAATATCGATTGGATAAAATAAATCGATTGTTCCTGGTGCACCATTTCCTGCGATTGTTGTTGCATTCAATTGTCCTGTTCGAAAAAACTGAATTCTATTATTACCATAGTCTGCTACATATAAATTGGAATTAATATCCAACAATATTCCACGCGGAGAATTAAGCATCAATGACGTTGATCCATTAGATCCTGTTCCAGCAACTGTTATTATCTGAGTGTCATTATTATCAAGTGATATTTTGATGACGATATGAATGGCAGACAAAGAACAATATAGAACATTGTTACTACTAATAAAAATATCCAAACATCTTGTACTAGTATTTAAAGTAAACAGTTCTTGTATTGGATTTAATTTCCATGTATGAATGCCACCATCACTACTATCGATATAGATATCATTGGTAATAGTAACAAAAATACTCAATGGACTCGAAGACTTTGTAGCATTTATTATCGTTGAATTAATGTCTCCTTTAAACCATACAATAATTTGACTTTGTTGCTGGTTATTTACATAGACAGAGTCGTTAATATTGACAAAAATTCCATACGGATGAACACCAACTGTGCTGACATTTGCAAATGTAAGTGCTGTTGAATTCCATGTTGCCGAAGGACAAAATCTTGGTTGATTATATGATACAACTATAATGAGAAATACTTTTACTACTAAAGAATTTAAATAATGCAAATAAAATTAAGCTAATATTTCTATTGTTACAAGTTGTGATACAGATTTTAATTCCTTTATTTTTATCTTACATTAGAATTAAAATCAATTATAACAAATTAAAGAAGACGAAAAAAATCTATGCAATGTTTTTTCTTTTTGAATGATTATTAATTTCATATAATCACAATGTTAGATTTGAGAGCACTGTGCAAGTACAAGTACTCCCTGCAAAACGCTCTTGGCGCAATCCCTGTGGGAATAGAATACGAAATACGTCTAATTAACCGCTTATTCCCTTCCCTCAGCAAGACAGATATAGACAGACACTAAGAACAATTGTTATTCAATGTAGAATAGAAAAACTTAATCGACGTTATTATTATGAAATTATCAACTTAATGGAACATTTATATCAATTATCATTTATTATGTATGTTTTCTTTTGACATTTCAAGGCTAATTTTCTTTTTTACTGAAATATATTTCTTTTAGGATCTTTGATTTTACATAGAAACTATTTCTTGATAGAACTCACCACATGAATTTGATGATAAAAAGAATTTTTGAAGTCGACGATTGCTTATATCGATGACATATAAATTACCGTAGGTGTCGAAATTAAATCTGTGTGGATGATTTAATTGATTAGCTGCTGCACCCTCAACGCCTGTACATCCAACTATACATCGGAAACCTCCTGGTCCAGATCCTAAGATTCGATGATCGTTATAGTCCGTGATGAATAAATAACCATCCCCATCTAGAGCAACTGCAGTTGGTGTATTAAGTGTCAATGTTCCATTTGATCCATTAATTACAATAGTTGTTCCATTCAATTGACCTGGCCGAAACAGTTGAATTCTGTGGTTATAGGAATCTGCCACATATAGATTTAAGTCAATATCGACTACAATTCCTCGAGAACCATTAAGCATATATGATCCAGACCCAGTATTACCATTGCCTGCAACAATTATTGAATCGTTTGCATCGGTCTTTAATGATTTCTTAACTACTTGTTGAGGACTCTCCATAGAACAATAAAGGTTATCCTGAATATCAATAAAAATACCATAACATGTTCCAGCAACATACATTGCGACAGTACCATTTGTTTGATTTTGTGTATATTTGTCTATATGAGGACTAGTAGCGTTGTTATAAACATAAATATCACCATTACTAGCAACAAACAAAGTATTTGCTGAAGTCGATCCTACAGAAGTAGTTCTTGAAAAAGTAATGTTTCCCTCCAACCATATTTGAATACTATTAAAAGATGCTACTGGTACATAAATAGTATTGTTGATATCAATAAAAACATCATAAGGCTTGGAGCCGATTGAAATACTATTTGCTATAGTTATGGCATTAGGATTCCATGTTGCTGTTGGACAAAACTTAGGTTGATTATAAAAGAGTCCTAAAATGAAAACAATATTTAATCATTCACTCTATCATTCGAATGAAATTCAAAATAATTATTTTGAACCAAATATATCATTACACTGATAATATTAATAATATATAGATCTTATGTATAGGGGGGTGAAAGACTTATGATTCTGATAAGATATATCATAAAAATTAGTCAAATTTCATTTTATTTCGATAGAGTCGCGTTGTAATTTTAAAAGAGGTAATAATAAATGATGAATAAAGAGAAAGGATGCATAAGATTCAGTGGACTAATTCCTTGTTTAGAAGAAATGGAAATACTTACCACAAGAATTTCTTGTTAGTAAAAATTTTTGAATACGATTATTGTCTGAATCTACGACAAACAGATTTCCATAACTATCGAAACTAAGACTGTGTGGACGATTCAGTTGATTGGCTGTTGAACCTGCATTGCCCGAACAACCAAATAAACATTCAAAACCAGAAGGTCCTGATTTTACAATACGATTATTGCTATAGTCAGCAATGAAGAGATACTCATCAGCATCGAGAACAACATCAGTTGGAGCATTGAGTACAATCGTTTCTGGTGCTCCACTTCCAGCTACTGTTGTTCCATTTAGTTGACCAGATCGAAAAAGTTGAATTCTATTATTTGTATAGTCTGCGACATACAGATCTAATTTAACAGTCACAAAGATGCCTCGAGGATTGTCAAGACTATTTGATGCAGATCCAGCAGTGCCCGTGCCTGCAATAACCGTCGTTTGATTTGTATCAATATTTAATAATTTCTTGACAACTTGGTGGAATGAGCCAATAGAGCAATATAGATAATTATA